>OKKG01000603.1_pt1 | contig 11810 bp, 11 predicted proteins | sample 1612731 | NCBI WGS metagenome assembly OKKG01 (sample SAMN04436816, study PRJEB24849) | human gut metagenome | biome: human gut; feature: NICU; material: stool | host: Homo sapiens | place: USA: Saint Louis, MO | collected 2011-05-09 | reverse complement strand
TATCAGGGAGTTTACACCAGTTGTTGTTTTCGTTAATCCCACCGTTCGGTGAGGTATAGCCGAGACAACCCATAATGGTGTCGTACAGCTCAACGTGACGGCGCGGTACCTTGATCTCTGCCTGCTGTTTCAGATGGGCAAACATTTTGGCTTTGTCCGGGTTTTCCAGATACTTATCCGACATCCACATGATCATCGGCACGCGGAACTGCTCAGGCGGGGCCAGCTTACGCGGCGTGCCGTGTAAATGCTCTTTCTCGTTGATGGACTCGCCGTGGTCGGCCGCGTAAATCACAATCGCTTTCTTATCGCGAAGCTGGTCGATCACCCGGCTGAGGAAGGTATCCACATACAGAATCGAGTTATCATAGGCATTGATCAGCTCCTGCTTGCTACAGTTCTTGTTAATGCCGACGCACTCAGGCGTCCATTTAGCGAAATCGCGCGTGTAACGCTGATAGTAGCTGTAATGTGACCCTTTGGTATGCAGAACAATAAGGTGCTTACCCTGCGGATGGTTTTTCAGCGACTGTTCCATCTCAGAGAGCAGCAGCATGTCATCAACGTTCTTTCCGCGGTTACGCGGCTCGGCGCCAATCTGTTCGCGGTAAGCGATGTTATCCGCCATGGTGTTGGTGTAGAACCACATCTCACTTTGCATGGCGAACAGATCGGAGCTAAATCCAAGCTGCTTCAGAACAGCAAACACGTTTTGCTCTTTGAGAGTGCGCTGAGGATTATCACTCGCACCGCCCTCACGAACAAACATACAGCGCAACGAGAGCTTCGTGGCGGTATCGCAGGAGTAGCCGCGGTATGCCACCAGGTTCTTTTCCTGCGCCAGTTTCGGGGTGGTATCGCGGTCATAACCGAGAATACCCATATGATCCCAGCGCGTCGTTTCGCCGATAACGAAGACCACGTAAGTATCATCCAGCCCGTCAGCCGGAGCCTGGTAGGTGAACTTTTTGGTCGGGTTAATCAGCGATTTCACATCGCTGGATTCGTCCGCCTGGGCCCAGGCATAAAGACCTAACGCCGACAGCCAGTTAGACGGCAGATACGAGTTAGCCACCACGCCGCCATAGCTTGGCATATCTACGCCTGTCGCTTTTTCGATCCGTTTTTGCTGTTTTTCCATCAGACGAATAGGCGCCCATACCAGCAGACCCGCCAGAAGAACGACGGCGACGTTACGAATGCGTTGCCCACGGGTACGCAGCTGGCGTAACAGGGTATAGCGACAGGTATTACTCCAGATAAAGAAGAGCGGGATCAGGCAGGTCAAAATCGTCCACATGATGAACCCTTGTCCCACCACCTCTTTCGAGAGGTCGATGTCCGTGGTCATCACCGAGGCCACAATACCGTAGCCAATGACTACGTTCATGAATGTCATGTAATAGCTTGCGGCGGCAGAGATAATCACCACCAGCGAGGCCAGAACCTGCCATGTACGTCTGCCAAAAAGCGAGAGCAGACGTAGCAGGAAGAAGGTTGCCAGAATTGAGCCAAACACTTCAATCGCGGCGAAAATTCCGTTTCTTACGGTGAGGTGTTCAAAATAACCTTCCACTCTTCTGAACAGCACCGCGCCATTCAGAAACAAACCGATATAGACAGCCAGCATCAGACACAATCTTTGCTGGGTAAGAGACCTGATATATTTCATGCAAACAACCCTGGGGGAAGGGGTATAAAGACCCGCCGAATCTCATTGAGAAAGCAGACAGAGTAAGTAGGTGCGAGATAAACCGTTATCAGAAACGTCTACAAGCGCGATAAGTAGACCACAGCGAGGAAGAAAAGTGGCAGCAGAGAATGTGAATCGATGAAAATTTTTACAAAATAACAAGTCCGGAAGTGATATTGCGATAAAAAAAGAGGCCCTGCGGCCCCTTTTTATCGAATCATGCATGCGCTTCTTTATATACCTCGCGCTGCGGCTGACGAATCGTGGTGGACAGTGCCAGTGAAATAATCAGCAAGGCAAATATCACGCAGAATGTCACGTAGAAGCCACCAAACAGCGAGGCAATCAGCGACCCGCAAATACTGCCGATACCGAAGCCGAGATAAATCACACCGTAGTTTTTCGCCAGATTGTTCAGGCCGAAGAACTCGCTCACCAGCGACGGGAAGACGGTAATGGTACCGCCAAAGTTAAAGGCTACGCAGGCTATCGCCGCAAAGAATGTCGCTTCGTTCAGCGGTGCAAACAGCAGCGCCGCCATGCCCACCAGAGAGATGACCTGCCCCAGCGTAATCACGCGGATGCGGGCGATTTTGTCAGACAGGATACCGAGCACCAGACGACCCGAGAGGTTAGCAATGGAGATGACCGTTACCGCGTTCGCCGCCGTCGCCGCGTCCAGTTTTACCATCCCTTGCGCGATATCTTTCGCCACGCCGATGACATACAGACCGCTCATGCAGGCCGTCAGGAACATCACCGCCAGCATCCAGTACTGCGGTTTACGCATGGACTGTGCAAGGGTGAAATCATTCTCCACCACACCGTTAACGGTTTTCACTTCCTGCTGCGGCGCGTCTTTCATCAACGTTGCGCCGAAGAGGATCATCACCAGCACAATCACGCCCCAGATCATAAAGGTTTTCTCAAGCCCCACCGAGGCCAGCAGATGCGCATCGATGAATTTGAAGCCGAGGCTGCCCAGGCCATATGAGCCAATGGCAAACGCGGAGATAAGCCCTTTACGCTCCGGGAACCACTTCACGCAGTTAGACAGCGTCAGCAGGTAACCTGCGCCGTCCGCCAGCCCCACCAGCACCCCGGCGCTCAGCCACAGCATCATCAGGTTGTCGGAATATGCCGTCAGGAAGAAGCCCACGCCCAGCAAGATCCCGGAGGCCATGGTTACACGCTTCACGCCGAAGCGCTCCTGAAGTTTACCCGCCACGGAAGAGGAAATTGCTAACCCAAGACTCAGCAAGCCGAAGGAGAACGCCACCTGGCTTATTGGCGCGCCGAGCTTATCAGACAGGGCGCTGTTAAACAGGCTCCAGGTATAGACCGATCCCAGTGCGAACTGGGTAACGATGGTGCCGAATAGCGTCAGCCAACGCGTGCGGTTATAAGTTGATGTGTTCATGGCAGTGTCCTGCAAGATAAATTAAGGAAATTCGCTGAGGACACGATAAACAAAACCCCATAACGCCAGGGGTAAAATGGCATGAAATGCAGGAGAAACGGAATGAAATGCCTGGAAGCGGGAATGAATGACCTTGCCGGAGAATGAAGCGCTGTCCTGTTAGTGAGTACTATCGCTCCAGACCCCGTCATCATTGTATAAAATATGTTATCGTAGCGTTTAAAAAAATAACAACCTTTAAAATTTGGCGCTCAATCCCAGCGTATATAAATATTCTTCTTCAGCTTGTTGGTTATAGCTGATCTTCGCCCAGGGATGTAAATCACCATACTGCGTATCGACACGCCACCCCAACGAGTTCACGCTGGCATGCCAGAGTGGATCGGTAAGCGACTGCGTGGTGGTTGTATCCTCAAACGCATTCACCGGTACGGGGGGAGCGCCATCAGTGCGCCACGCCATGACGGGCCCGGTGGTGAAATGTCCCGCCACGGGAAAATTCCAGCCAACGCTCAGAACGGTTTCCGCATCTGAACCGGATGGGTCGTTCAGGGCAAACCCCGCAGCATTCTGCGAATGGTTAATACGCTCCGCGAGAATATCTTCATAACGAGGTTGGTGATCGGCGTCCCATGTATAGCGTTCCGTCGTATTACTTTGTGCATCTGAAACGATATATTCCTGTTGCCACGCAAAAGCGGTGTTACAAAAAAGCAGGCAGGCTGAAACACCCACCAGGCCAGAAGCAGCATGGCGACCACTGATTTTTTTTATCATCATCAAAGCGACTCCAGAAAGAGCCGAGTTCGGCGATATATGTCATTGTTCGAAGAGGTATTAGGGCGTATAGCCCTGTATTAACTATTGTCTCTTTAGCAGACACGTCAAGCCGGGCAGATTGAAATTTTTGCGTTTACCGTATCAGGAAGGGAGATGACCTATGCAACGTTGCGGCTGGGTAAGCCAGGATCAGTTTTATATCGATTATCACGACAAGGAATGGGGCGTACCGGAAACCGACGGTAAAAAACTGTTTGAAATGATTTGCCTTGAAGGCCAGCAGGCCGGACTGTCGTGGATCACCGTTCTGAAAAAGCGTGAGAACTATCGCAAAGCCTTCCACCAGTTCGATCCGGTAGCGGTTGCCGCCATGAACGACGAAGACGTGGAAAGGCTGGTTCTGGATACCGGTATCATCCGCCATCGCGGTAAAATTCAGGCCATTATTGGTAACGCGCGTGCTTATCTGGCGATGGAGCAAAACGGCGAACCCTTCTCAGCATTCGTCTGGTCGTTTGTGGATAACGAGCCGAAGGTGACGCAGGCCGCCACGCTTGCAGAGATCCCAACGTCGACCCCCGCCTCAGATGCCCTGTCGAAAGCGCTGAAAAAACGCGGCTTTAAGTTTGTGGGCACCACCATCTGTTACTCCTTTATGCAGGCCTGCGGGCTGATCAATGACCACATTACGGGCTGCTTCTGCCATCCGGAGGGCCACCATGATCCGCAAATGGCAAAGTGAGGACACTGCTCCGCTTTTGAGTCTGTGGCTGGAGAGCACCACCGAGGCGCATCCGTTTATCGACGCAAGTTACTGGCAAGCGAATGAAGCGGTAGTGCGGGATGAATACCTTCCCGCCGCCGAGACCTGGGTCTGGGAAGAAAACGGTACCCTGTGCGGTTTTATCAGCGTCATGCAGTTCCAGTTCGTGGGGGCGTTGTTTATCGCCCCGGCGTTCATCGGAAAGGGGATCGGGCGTGCGCTGCTGAACCACGTTCAGCAGCACTATCCGTATTTAACTCTGGAGGTGTATCAGAAAAACGTGCGGGCGGTGAATTTCTATCATGCTCAGGGTTTTCGCATCGAAGACAGCGCCTGGCAGGATGATACCCAACACCCGACGTGGATCATGAGCTGGCAGGCGGATCAAACGCCGTAAGGGTAAGCGCCGGTCCCTCATATTTCTCCACCCATGCCAGCGCCGTATTCCCCGCGCAGCCATTCCCCAGCTTCGAGCTGGGGAGATCTTTGGTCAGCACGTTTACGGCGCCGTTCTTACAAATACCGCCCTCGTCCAGCGCCAGATCAGGCCATGCGCCCTGATGAATGCAGAAAACGCCAGGGCGGATCCCGTCACTCACCACGGCACCTGCCAGCACCTGCCCGCGCGCGTTCCAGACCCGAACGAGGTCGCCGTGGTTAATCCCCCGCGCCTTTGCGTCATCGCTGTTCAGCGCAATCGGCTCACGACCCGCCACCGCATACTGCTCGCGCAGAGCCGAATAGTTGAGCTGGCTGTGCAGACGATGGGCGGGATGGGCAGACAGCAGCTGAAGCTGCCCCGGCTGCGCATTGCCATGCCATTCGTCCGGCTCCAGCCACGCCGGATGTGGCGGACAGTCCGCGTAGCCAAAGCTGGCGATGCGTTCGCTGTAGATCACAATCTTCCCGCTTTCGGTTTTTAGCGGGTGATTCTCCGGATCGCGACGGAAGTCAGCAAAGCGCACAAACCGCGCATTCTGCTCGCTTTCCGGCATTTCGAAGAGTTGATTCGCCTCCCAGAACTCAGCGAATGGCGGCAGCGTCACGCCCTGCGCAGCCCCACGCTGGCTGGCAATCTGGTAAAACGTTTCCAGCCATTGCAGATCGGTTTTGCCCTCGGTGAAACGCTCCCGACCGCCCGCTTCCCACATTTCACTCAGGTCGGCAAAGACATCAAAATCATCCCGCGCTTCATCCCGGGGAGCCACGACGCGCTTCATCGGCACCATATGCTGATTACTGTAATCCCCCGTCATGGTGAGATCGTTACGCTCGAACGAGGTCGTGGCGGGCAAAACGATATCGGCATGTTTCGCTGACGCGGTCCAGAAGCACTCCGAGATCACCACCAGCTCCGGTTTCTGCCAGGCGCGGATCAGGCGGTTAGTATCCTGGTGATGGGTGAAGTTGGCCCCACCCGCCCACCAGACAAACTTAATATCCGGGAAATGCCGATCCTGGCCGTTGTGCTGATAAAACCCGCCTGGGTTCTCCAGGGCTTCAACAATGCGTGCCACCGGAATTTTATCTACCGCGTCCACGCCACCCTGCACTGAGCCCTGCATGGACGCCAGCACCGCCGCTTTTCGCGTCGGGTTGCCGCCGTTAGCAAAGTGATAGGAAAGCCCAAAACCGCCGCCGGGTGTGCCAATCTGCCCGAGCATCGCGGCGAGCGTCACCAGCATCCAGTGCTTCTGCTCGCCAAACTGCTGGCGCTGCATCCCCCAGCCGGACATGAGCATCGTGACACGGCTATGGAATAACGTCGCCAGTTCGCGGATTTTAACGGCATCAACGCCGCAAATCGCCGCAGCCCACTCTGCGGTTTTGGCGATACCGTCGGTTTGTCCCGTCAGGTAGTCGGCAAATTTATCGAAGCCCGTGGTGCAGCGCGCCAGAAATTCCGTATCGTGCCAGCCGTTCTCCACCAGGGTATGGGCGATACCCAGCATCATCGCCACGTCGGTGCCCATATGCGGCGCGATCCACTCGGCGCTGTCGCCGAAGAAATCCAGCGTTTCAGAACGCATCGGATCGATACAGATGATGCGCTTGCCGCTTTTGCGCAGCGCATCAAAGTAGGAAACGCCCTGCTCGTCGGACGCATTCCAGGCAATTTTCAGGGTGTTGAGCGGGTTGGCGCTCCAGAGCACCACCACCTCCGTATGTTCCAGCACCAGCGGCCAGCTGGTCTGCTGCTGATAAACCTCATTCCCGCCCACCACATACGGCATGATCGCCTGCGCCGCGCCGGTCGAATAATCACCCAGATGGCCGGTGTATCCTCCGGCCAGGCTCATATAGCGTTGCAGCAGGGTGGAAGCCTTATGCAGCACGCCGTTCGAGCGCCAGCCATAGGAGCCGGCAAAAATAGACGACGGGCCATAGCTGGCGCGAATGCGTTTATGCTGGGTATGGATCAGCGCCAGCGCGTCGTCCCAGCTCACGCGAACGAACTCATCCTGCCCGCGAATACCCTGCGGCTTATCCGGTGACGCCAGAAAGCCTTTACGCACCATCGGCCAGCGGACGCGGGTTTTGCTGTGTACCTGATCGCGAACGACGGTCTGTAAAGAGTTGAGATGGCGCGAAGGCAAAGCCCCGCGAGACGACAGCACAGTGTCGCCATCGGTTTCGACCAGCATCGGCCCCCAGTGGGCGGCGGTCAGAATGGTTTTTGTTGAGGTGCTCAAAGCGTGCGCTCCTGGTTGCGTGCAGGTGTTTCGGCCTTTCATTGAGGCAATTTATCGTTTGTGACAAATTTCAGAGTTATACACTGAATTTTCTCCGTATCCGGACGTCATAATCCACTGCCACGTCCGTCGTGGCAAAGAATAAAAAGGATTAAGGAAATAAGATGAAAAAACGCGTACTCGTTATTGCCGCTCTGGTGAGCGGCGCACTGGCTGTTTCAGGCTGCACAACCAACCCTTACACCGGCGAACGCGAAGCGGGCAAATCCGGCATTGGCGCGGGTATTGGTTCCCTGGTGGGCGCTGGCGTTGGCGTACTCTCCTCCTCCAAGAAAGATCGCGGCAAAGGTGCGCTGATTGGCGCAGCGGCAGGCGCAGCCCTGGGCGGCGGCGTGGGTTATTACATGGATGTGCAGGAAGCAAAACTGCGTGACAAAATGAAAGGTACGGGCGTGAGCGTGACGCGCAGCGGTGACAACATCATCCTGAACATGCCAAACAACGTGACCTTTGACAGCAGCAGCGCGACGCTGAAACCCGCAGGCGCGAACACCCTGACCGGCGTGGCCGCGGTGCTGAAAGAGTACAATAAAACCGCCGTGAACGTGATTGGTTACACCGACAGTACCGGCAGCCAGGATCTGAACATGCGTCTGTCGCAGCAGCGCGCCGATTCCGTGGCCAGCTCGCTGATCGCCCAGGGCGTTGAAGCGAACCGCATCCGCACCAGCGGCATGGGTCCGGCTAACCCGATCGCCAGCAACAGCACGGCGGAAGGCAAAGCGCAGAACCGCCGCGTTGAGATTACGTTGAGTCCTTTGCAGTAGGTAAAAGCAAAACGGCAACCCCGTTGCCGTTTTTAGTGTTTGCGCCCTCTCCCGTGGGAGAGGGTTGGGGTGAAGGCATCAGACCGCAACCTCCGGTAAGCGAAGCCGCCACCCGGCAAATAGCTTGATTCGCCAGATTTTCCCGCTAAGGTATTCTCACTAAATTCAGGGAAATCAGCGATGATCAAACCAACCCGGGCCACCATCAGCGACGTGGCGAAAGCCGCCAAAACCGGTAAAACCAGCATTTCACGCTACCTCAACGGCGAGAAACACCTGCTTTCCGATGCGCTGCTGGCGCGAATCGAACAGGCCATTGCCGATCTCGACTACCGTCCCAGCCTGATGGCGCGCGGTCTCAAGCGGGGTCGCACTCGTCTGATTGGCCTTATCATCGCCGATATCACCAACCCCTATTCCGTTAACGTCCTCAGCGGCATCGAAGCGGCGTGCCGTGAGAAAGGCTTTACCCCGCTGGTCTGTAACACCAATAACGAGGTTGATCAGGAGCTGCATTATCTCGATCTGCTGCGCAGCTATCAGGTGGAAGGGATTGTGGTGAATGCCGTCGGGATGCGCGAAGAGGGGCTAAATCGCCTGCAACAATCTTCTCTGCCGATGGTGCTTATTGACCGCAAAATCCCGGAATTTGCCTGCGATGTGGTCGGGCTGGATAACACCCAGGCGGCCACCACCGCCACAGAGCACCTGATTGAACAGGGCTTCGAAGCCATTCTGTTCCTGAGCGAACCGCTGGGCATGGTTAACACCCGCCGCGACCGCCTGGCTGCATTTCGTGCCACGCTGGCGCGATATCCGGGCGTGATCGCCGAGAATGCCGAAATCCCCCTGCATGAAGCCGGGCAGCTGGATAATACCCTGCGCCAGTTCCATACCCGCCATCGGGGAATGCGCAAAGCGGTGATCTCCGCGAACGGGGCGCTGACGCTTCAGGTTGCCCGCTCGCTTAAACGCATTGGCCTGCACTGGGGCAGCGACATCGGCTTACTCGGCTTTGATGAACTGGAATGGGCAGAACTGGCTGGCGTAGGCATCACCACCCTCAAACAACCCACCTGGCAGATCGGCTATGCCGCGGTTGAACAAGTGGTTCGCCGCATTGAAGGCACCCGCGACGCCGTACGCGAGCAGGTTTTTTCCGGCGAACTGATCGTTCGCGGCTCTACTGCCCGTTAATTTCCCCTTCGTGACAGCGATCATAAATTCAGCATCCCGATCTTTTCTTTGGAACCGGTTCCATCTAGCGTAATACTATCGATTACGCTCTGGAGTCAGGAAATGAGCAGGAAAATTATGGTGGTCACCGCCGCGTATGGCGCGGACCAGGTGCGACAGGCAGGCGGTCAACGGGCGATGCTTCCCGTTATTGCCGGCGCAGGGGCTGATGGCGTTGAAATCCGCCGCGAGCTCTTCAGCAACGACGAGTTAATGGCCCTGCCTGCGCTCGGCGAGTCCATTGAACTGCTGGGTTTACTGGCGTGCTACTCCGCCCCGGCCCCCCTGTTTATGCCCGATGGCACCCTCAACCCGGATCTCCCGCGCTACCTTAGCGAAGCCAGCGCCCTGAACGCGCTGTGGCTTAAAGTCTCGCTGGGTCATTTCAGCGGCAAACAACCCCTTGAAGCCCTGCGCGCACTGCTGGATGAAAGCGGCATGACGCTGGTGGTGGAAAACGACCAGACCGACTGCGGGCAGCTCGCGCCGATGCAGCGCTTCAAAGCCGCCTGCCGGGTAATGGCGCTGCCGGTCACGCTGACGTTCGATATGGGCAACTGGCTGTGGGTTGGCGACTCCCCGGAAGAGGCTGCACGTCAGCTGGCTCCCGCCGTGAGCTATATTCATGTGAAGGTCGCAGTCCCACATAAGGCGCAGTTCCGCGCCGTCGCGCCGGATCAGGCCGATTCTCGCTGGCGGGATCTGCTTAATCAGCTGCCTGCCGATGCGCCACGCGGCATCGAATTTCCGCTGGAAGGGACGGATCTCACCGCCGTCACCCGCCATTACGTCAACCTGCTGCGCGAGGAGTAAACCATGCACAAGACGCTGGACGTCATCACCATTGGCGAGGCCATGGCGATGTTTGTCGCCACCGAAACGGGCGAGCTGAGCGCAGTGGAGCACTTCATTAAACGCGTGGCGGGCGCAGAGCTGAACGTCGCGACGGGACTTGCGCGGCTGGGGCTGAATGTCGGCTGGGTAAGCCGCGTGGGAAATGACAGCTTTGGCCATTTCGTTCTCGACTCGCTGAAAAAAGAGGGCATTGATGCCGCAGGCGTGACCCTTGACGGACGCTTCCCGACGGGCTTTCAGCTGAAATCTAAAGTTGAAAATGGAACCGATCCCATCGTGGAGTATTTCCGCAAAGGCTCAGCGGCAAGCCATCTCTCCGTGGATGATTATCACGCCGCGTATTTCTCCTCCGCGCGCCACCTGCACCTGAGCGGCGTGGCGGCGGCGCTCTCGGCCAGCTCGTACGATTTACTAGATCATGCGGCTTCGGCAATGAAAGCGCAGGGCAAAACGATCTCCTTTGATCCGAACCTGCGCCCGGTGCTGTGGAAAAGCGAAGCGGAGATGGCTGAGAAACTCAACCGACTGGCGTTTCAGGCGGACTGGGTTCTGCCGGGCATAAAAGAGGGAATGATCCTCACTGGCGAAAGCACGCCCGAAGGCATTGCTGATTTTTACCTCAACAGAGGGGTAAAAGCCGTGGTGCTGAAAACCGGTGCCGACGGCGCATGGTTCAAAACTGCCGACGGCGAGCAAGGCGCCGTCGCTGCGGTAAAAGTCGACAACGTGGTCGATACCGTAGGCGCGGGGCATAATCGCCAACCTCAACACCCGGATGCCCTTCGCGTGGTTTGGCTCCAGATACCGATAACTCAATACGCAGCCCGGTATAGCCTTCTTTGACCACTCTCGCGAAGATCGCGCTTTCGAGTGAGCCAGTCTCCAGCGGGGCCATTGCCCGCGCCAGACGCTCAACCAGACGCGCCAGCTTCTCCATGTCACGGATGAGATAACGCTTAAAGGCTTTCTGGCTGTTATTGAGCCTGTCGCCAGCACGCTTAAACTGATGCGCGTCGTACTTCAGACCCATATGTTTGCCCCTACTTCCAGATGCCCAGGGCGCCCACGCAGTCCCCAGCGACGATGCACGCTGGATACCTTCAGCTTTTGCCCCTCCAGAATGAGAACGTCATCAAGCTGCACTGCGGCCTCAAGTGGGATCACCAGAACAGCATCGAACAATTCCAGATTCGCTTTACCGCGACTGCCGGAGCTGTCCGCACGTACCGATGACTTCTCGTTACTTTGCTCAAACTTAACGACGCCGACGTTCGTCTTCCTGACGAACTGCAATTGCGCTTCACCGTAGACATTCTTCGAACCCAGACGGTAAATCGCTATCTCGGCTTGCCATGAAATGTTCATGTACTCTCCCTGTGGTTGGCAGCCGCACTCATTACCAGGCGAAGGCGCGATTGCTCGTCTTGAGCCTTTCGACCAGAAGTAAATAATGCGACTGGCGTTACGCACGGCGAACAATCATGCGGTTATTGATGTAACTGACCAGCAGTCGCCAGGTACTGCGAGCCACATGCACATTTGC
>OKKG01000592.1_pt1 | contig 12111 bp, 9 predicted proteins | sample 1612731 | NCBI WGS metagenome assembly OKKG01 (sample SAMN04436816, study PRJEB24849) | human gut metagenome | biome: human gut; feature: NICU; material: stool | host: Homo sapiens | place: USA: Saint Louis, MO | collected 2011-05-09 | reverse complement strand
GCTGCACAGTCGATGGGGGCCTCTCATTTTGAGGTGATTTGGCATTTCCTTTTACCAGAGGCAAAGGGTTCGCTTATTCTATCTATTACAACAGGTACCATAGGTCTTATCGGTGCTACTGCTATGGCTGGTGCCATTGGTGCTGGTGGTGTAGGTGATTTGGCCCTTACTTATGGTTATGAACGGTTGAACTTTCCATTGATGTTATTTACCGTTGTTATTTTAATTATTTTTGTTCAAATTATTCAAACAATAGGTAACTACTTTGCACGTCGTGCGCGTCGTTCCTAATTTGATGAAATAGATTTTAGTTATATGGATTGTGAAAGTATAGGAGAATGTACTATGAAATTTAAAAAAATCCTTGCCCTTGGTGTGGCATTAGTATTTAGCGTAGCTTTTATCGCAGGTTGTGGTTCTAATAATAGTGATAATGGTGCTAAAAAAGAATTAACCTATAGTAAATCTCAAGGCCCTTATTCTGAATTGTTTGAAAAAGGTGTAAAACCAATTTTAGAAAAACAAGGCTATACCTTCAAAGGTGTAGATATGTCTGACTTGGTACAAGCAGACCAAGTATTGAGTGATGGTGAAGTGGATTTTAATGTTGAACAACATACAGCATACATGAAAAACTTCAACGAAAAACAAAATGGTCATCTTGTAGCATTGACTCCAATTCCAACAGTGCCAGCTGGTATCTTTAGTGGTTCTAAGACATCTTTAGATCAAGTAGCTGATGGCGATACTATTGCAGTTCCTAATGATGCATCTAACATGGCTCGTGCTTATGCGTTGTTGCAAAAAATCGGTTGGATTAAACTTGATCCTAATAAAGACTTAGCGACAGTCACACAAGCAGATATTATTGAAAATCCTAAACATCTTAAATTTACAGAAATGAAGTCCCTTACAATTCCTTCTGTACGTACTGATTTTGATTATATTGTTATTACAGGAGCTATCATTTATAATGCAAAAATTGACCCTAAATCTGCATTGGCAAATGAGGATGTATTGCCACAATGGTTATTACAACTTGTAGTTAACGAGAAAAACAAAGAGGCTCAATGGGCAAAAGATATTGTAGCAGCTTATCATTCTCAAGAATTTAAGGACTACATGGAAAAAAATAATAACGGTTTATGGTTTGTACCAAAAGGTGAATAATTGATAGAAAAACGTACTATACATGTGCACAAATAAAATAACCGCTGATAAGTTACTACTTGTCAGCGGTTATTTTGCCGTTTACAGAATAATCTCAGGAGATTTCCATGTGTAAGATTGATAAAATTATTATTCTATACTGTCATTCCTACAGCATAGTTTTCATATAGTTTCTTATAGTATCCGTTAAGTGTCATGAGTTCATCATGTGTCCCTTGTTCTACAATGGTGCCGTTTTCTACCACTAGTAGGAAGTCCGCATTTTTTATTGTAGACAAGCGATGGGCGATTACGATACTGGTTCGACCTTTGAGGAGTGTGTTCATCGCTTTTTGAACCTCTACTTCGGTACGGGTATCTACGTTAGCCGTTGCTTCGTCAAGGATGAGAATGCTAGGATCAGCTAAGAAGGCCCGAGCGATGGTAATTAATTGGCGTTGACCTTGGGAGAGATCATCACCACCTCGGTTGAGCATCGTATCATATCCATTGGGTAATGTACGGATAAAGTGATCTGCCATGGCAAGCCTTGCGACATACTCGATTTCTTCACGTGTAGCATTTGGCTTGCCGTAGCCAATGTTATCGGCGATAGTACCCGTGAAAATCCAAGCGTCTTGCAATACCATTCCTACCGTATTATGTAAGCTTTCACGAGATAAATCCCGAATATCCACACCGTCAATGGTGATGCGACCATTTTTAATGTCATAGAAGCGCATGATGAGATTCACTAATGTGGATTTGCCAGCTCCGGTAGGCCCTACGATGGCTACCATAGAGCCAGCTGGAATGTGAATATTAATATCCTTCATAAACACATTGGACGGTGTATAACCAAAATCAACATGCTCAAAATCAATTGTCCCCGTATGAGCTTGATTACTTGGTTGATTGGCCGTCATAGATGTGTTAGTACTAATAGCGTCTCTATCAGTTTTTGATGAGCTGTTGGATAATGTCAATTTTCCATCATCAATTTCAGATGGGGCATCAATTACCTCGTAAATACGGCCTAAGGCGGCAGCGGTTTCTTGGAATTTTGTCATAATATAGGAACTACGAGATAGGGGATCGGATACCTGACCTACATAGAGGAAGAATGCCTGAATATCCCCAATGGAAATGGACCCACGTAATACCATGAGACCGCCTTGAATAGCGACGAGGCAATAGGTAAATTGATTTAAAAATTTTACGAGAGGCTCTACAAGCTGACTGGTGAAAGCAGCACTTCGCATACTTTTAAATAGATTGTCATTCAGTATATTTACTTGGCGAGTTGTAGTCTCTTCTAGACCAAAGGTTTGAATAATTGGCTTGCCTACAACGATTTCTTCTATGCCACTGTTGAAAGCTCCTAATGCATTCTGATTTCTAAGATACACGAGGCGGGCTCGTTTAGATAGCCACGTTAAGCATACGATACCAATCAGTATGATGACGATGATGGATGTTCCCAAAATTGGACTGATCCAGAGCATCATTGCAGTGGCGCCGATGATTCCGATAATGGCGGACACGAGACCGGGCACACCTTCACCTATCGTTTCAGCAACGGCATCCAAATCAGAGGTTAGACGGCTTAGAAGATCACCACGTTGGTGATCGTGAAAGTATTCGATAGGCAATGAGTATAAGTGAGTACTCATGCGTGTACGCAAGGCGAGCACTGTTTTTGATCCAATGGAGGCCATCATGTATTCGCCGAAGTATGTGAATAAAGCATGACCTCCATAGATGGCAATAAGCCAGAGGATGATTGTATCAATAGAGGCGAATATGGTATTAATGTCTTGGTTTGTTTGTAATCCACTGATAATAGCATCTACGACCTTGCCAAGTAATACTGGAGCTGATACCTCAAACATAGCTGCTGTGATAAGGGCTAAGATGAGTAGTGCTAGCCAACCCCATTGGCTTTTAGAATCGATCAGGAAACGACGTAATGGGCTCATGCTGTCAACTCCTGAGATGCTAAAATTTGTTTATATACGGTAGAGTTTTCAGCTAACTCATCATGAGTGCCATACCCTGCCACTTGACCTCTGTTGATGATTAAGATGTGGTCTGCCTTTTTGGCAGCACTTACTTTTTGCTCTACAGAGATGAGAGCGGGGCGATTGTCCTTTTGCAATTCCTCATGTAATACGGTGCGAACGGCACGCTCTGTGGTGCCGTCGAGAGCAGAGAAACTATCATCGAATATAAATAAATCTGGTTTGCGCACGAGAGCTCTAGCCATGGCAAGACGTTGGCGTTGACCTCCAGATAGATTAGTACCACCTTGGGAGACGATATATTGGTAACCACCTTCAAGGCGACTAATAAATTCATCCGCCTTAGATAATCGGCATGTATTTTCTATATCTTGAACCGAAACATCTTGGTTTGGTGCAGCACCGTAACGGATGTTCATTTCTACAGTCCCTGTAAATAAGTAGGCTTTTTGTGGGACATAACCGATGCGTGAGCGTAAGTCATCTACATTCCATTCATAGATGGATTTGCCTTTGAAGAGAATGTCTCCAGACTCAATGGAGAATAGGCGAGGGATTAGGTTTGTAATCGTACTTTTACCAGAACCAATGTCACCCATAATAGCCAATGTTTCACCGTGATGAACGGTAAAGGAAATATTTTCTAAAGCCGGCGATTCTGCATTATCGTAACGGAACGTAACATTGCGAAATTCCAGAAGTGGAGTATCATCGTTTGCCGATGCCGATGCCGATGCCGATGCCGATGCCGATGCCGATGCCGATGCCAAATCTACAAATTTTCTGCTATCTTCTTGGCCAACTATATAATGGGTGTTTAAATTTGTATTTTTATTATATGGTTCAGGAAATGTATCTGAGTTTTCGTGTTCCAATAACTCTTGAATGCGGGTGTAACATACGATAGCTTCGGGTATATCTATGATGACGAAAATAGCCATGAGCATACTTAAGAGGATAAGGTTAGCGTATTCAATAACGGCCATAATGTCACCTATTTGTAGGGAACCTATGCTTACGTTATAGCCTCCGAGCCAAAGGATAGCAACGGTACTCATGTTAAAGAGAATTAATATAGTCGGTAAACCAATAGCAAAGGTTTGGCGTAATCTTTTATTTAGTTGAGCTGTTTCTGTAAAAATTTCTATTTCTTTAGTATTTTCGTAATGTCTTCTATTGAAAGCTCGTATAACAGGCATGCCCACAATATGATCACGTACCATATCGGTAATAGTATCTAGTTTTAGTTGTAACGCTTTAATAATAGGTAAGGCGCGGCTTTCAATAAAAATTATGGTCAGTATCATGAATGCCATAACAGCGAGGATGACGAGACCTAGTTGCCAGCTCTTATAGAAGGTTAGTCCTAGACCAATACATATCATGAGAGGCATAGGGAGAATCATATTTAAACCTTCTCCTAGAACTGATTGAATTTTCTCAACGTCTCGACTGGTCCGCATGAGTATGGTGCCTGTACCAAAGTGTGTAAAGTCGCGTAGTGAAAAGGCTTGTATAGCTTTCACCAAATTGTCGCGCAATACTTTGCCTATAGAGGCTGAAATATGAGCGCTCATAGCAACACCTAGGATAGCAGACGATACTGTTAATAGTGCAACGATAAGCATCGTTGCACTAGAGTTAGTAATCATCTCTAAATCACCATGGAGGACACCGTCATTGATGATGGTAGCTGTTAAGGTTGGTATATATAAAGTGCCTGCTACATTGAGTAACGAAAGAAGTGACACAATGATAATAGAGAACCATAAAGGTTTTATATAACTAGAAATTAACTTCATTTCAATCCTTTCGACATATCTTTCGATATATTAGTAATTTTCGATGTTTATATTATATTGTATAAAACCAAAAATATCTAGTAAAAACTATTACTAAAAGTTTAGTATCAATCAATAAGTATTATGACGAATATTATATTTTCACTAAAAATATTCTGCTATACTGTATTTGCAATTTTGTAGTTTTATTTTTAGTAAGGAGTGTTCCTAATGAAGTTGAATTGGAAATTATTCGCACCGCTTGTAGTAGCTATTCTTGTATGGCTCATCGGTGCGCCTGAAGGCCTTAGTCCAAATTCTTGGATTTATGTAAGTATTTTTGCAGGCCTCGTGGTGGGGTTGATTTTAGAACCAATCCCACCCGCTTTTATCGGTATCATTGCTGTTACCGTATCTATGTTATTTAAGGTTGGTCCAGCACCTATTGTAGACAAAGCAACTGGTGTAGCAAAGGCTATTACGGATGCTCAAGCTATCAGCTGGGGGCTTAGCGGTTTCTCTAATGCCATCGTGTGGTTGATATTCGCAGCATTTATGATCGGTATCGGTTATGAAAATTCTGGTCTTGGTCGACGTATTGCATTGTTCCTCGTAGCCAAACTTGGAAAGTCCTCTTTAGGCCTTGGTTATGCCATTGCTATTACTGACCTTGTGTTGGCTCCATTTATTCCTAGTAATGCGGCTCGTTCTGGTGGTACGATTTATCCAATTGTATCTAGTATTTGTCCGATGTTCGATTCTTATCCAGACAAGAATCCTCGTAAAATTGGTTCCTATTTGAACTGGGTAGCATTGGCAACAACTTGTGTATCTAGTTCTATTTTCTTGACTGGTGCGGCGCCAAATCCATTGGCTCTTGAATTGTCTGCTAAGTCGGGTATCGTAGCTGCCAACTGGGGTACATGGTTCTTAGCATTCTTGCCAGTAGGTATTATTCTATTTATCATTACACCATTGTTGACGTATGTATTCTGCAAACCAGAGGTAAAAGGTTCCCCTGAAATTGCAGCATGGGCAAAGGATGAATATAAGAAATTAGGCTCCATGACACGCAGTGAAATCTTCATGGCCTTGATTTCTGTATTGGCTCTCGTATTGTGGATTGGTGCTTCTACATTTAAAATCAACCCAACTACAACGGCTTTAATTGTTATTATCTTGATGATTTTTACTAAGATTATGACTTGGCAAGATTTCCTTGCTAACAAACCAGCATGGAATGTGTTGACTTGGTTTGCCACACTTGTGCCTATGGCTTCGGGGCTTAAAAATGTAGGATTCTTGGAATGGCTTGCTAAATCTGCAGGTGGTTCTTTAGTTTCTTTAGATCCAACAATGGCTGTTCTTGGCTTGTTATTAGCATTTTGCTTACTTCGTTACTTCTTTGCTTCTGGCACCGCTTATGTAACAGCTATGGTAGGTTTGTTTGCTACTTTAATTCTTCAGATTCCTGGTGTTGATCCAGCTCAAGTTATGTTGATTCTTTTAGTACCAATGGGGATTATGGGGATTCTTACCCCTTATGGTACTGGTCATAGCCCGATTTGGTTTGCTAGTGGCTATAATAAAGGTCCTGAATTTTGGAAACTAGGTGCTATCTTTGGGATTATCTACCTTGCTATATTCATTGTGGTGGGTATTCCATGGATTCAGTTCGTAATGCCACTTTTAGGATAATTAAATAGAGCCCCTCGTAGCATTCTGCTCGCTCTCCATTCCTTGCAAGTCGAGCTTACAGAACACTACGAGGGGCTTTCCTTATATCCGAAAATGGCATAACTCACTTCGGGCGGGCAAGTCGCTGGACAGACATATGGCGGCTTCTTTTATCCTGAAATGGCAATACTCACTTTGGGAAAAGCAAGTCGAGTTTACAGAACACTACGAGGGGCTTTCCTTATATCCGAAAATGGCATAACTCACTTCGGGCGGGCAAGTCGCTGGACAGACATATGGCGGCTTCTTCTATCTTAAAATGGCAATACTCGACAAATCTAAAAAAATAAATATAATATTGACGTGATAGTAAATATCTTTTTTGGGTTTTCTGATGGAGGTGGTTTATTATTATGTCTGCTACAGAGCGTGTTGTACAGTCGATTTTATATGAGGTGGGCTGTGTTATGATTGGCTGGTCGGTGATGCAGTTTGTTCCTCATGAGGGTCAGCCTCTTGCTTTGATGGTTATTTTTTCCTTACTGGCTATGGTTTGGAATTTTGTGTTTAACTGGATATTTGATAAACTAGTACCAGGTGACCGATTAGCGCGAGGGCCTGTAATCCGCACAATTCATGCAGTGTTGTTTGAAGGTTTGTTTATGCTTGCCACAGTGCCTATTATTATGTACATGATGCATATGAGCTTTTGGATGGCCTTTGCTACAGATATAACGATGACATTAGTCATATTAGGTTATACGTATGTTTATAATTGGGTATATGATCGGGCACGTTTATTATTTGTAGAAGCTTAGTTTTAATATATGAGGTAGGTACCTCTTGAAAAATCTATATCGTATAGTAGGAGGTTCTTATGTCTACAAAATCTATTACAGGTACAGGTCTCTTGTTGGCCGTTGCCTTATTGGCGCAAAGCTTGCGCCTTATGTTTCCATTTATTCCAAACCAAGTGAGTATGTTCCTCATCGGTTCCATTACATCTGCTACATTTGTTTTAGCGACGTGGCGCTATGGTTGGAAGAATGGACTCGTCATCGCTTGGATTGCTCCAGTAGTAGCGCATTTACAAGGTATGTTGCCGTTGCCACCATTTATTTTGATTACGGCTCTTGGTACGACTGCGTATGTATTCGTAGCTCACTGGTTACAACATAAACCAAAGGCATTGCTTATCATTGTGGCTGCTTTGGTAAAAGCCGGCGTACTCTTTGGAGGGTATTCCTTGTTCTTCTCCTTGTTCCAATTTCCACCAAAGATTGTAAATACCATGCTTTTCGTATCTAGTTGGCCGCAATTGGTAACTTCGTCATTAGGTATAATTTTGGCATTACTTATTACAAAACGCACTAAATATTAGGTGAACTTAACTTATAGTTATGACAACCCATTCAAAATATATATGACCTTTTAAGGGCACTCAAGACCTATGAGTGCCCATTTTTGTTGACCGTAATCATTGTCTACTTTTATAATTAATATATTGTATACAAATATGAGGAGTTGATAGGAATGAAATTTAATACAAAATGTGTTCACGGCAGTGGCAAACCAGATAGCACTGGTGCCATTTCCCCTGCAATCTATATGTCTAGTACATTTTCCCATCCAAAGTTGGGGGATACAACAGGTTATCAATATTCGCGCGAGTCTAATCCAACGCGCGACCGTTTGGAACAATTGATAGCTGGCCTTGAAGAAGGTACAGATGCATTGGCATTTTCCTCCGGTATGGCAGCTGTGGACGCAGTATTCCATCTATTCTCCCCTGGGGATCATATCATCTTGGGTGATGATTTGTATGGTGGCTCTATCCGCATGTTCACGAATATTTACGAGCAAAATGGTATCGAGTTTACGTATGTAGGCACTTCTGATCTTGATGCGGTGAAAGCGGCTTTTAAACCGAATACAAAGGCTGTATATATTGAAACACCAACAAATCCTATGATGGAGATAACCGATATTCGTGCACTTTGTGCATTGGCTCACGAACGCAATGCGCTAGTAATCATCGACAATACCTTCTTGAGCCCATACTTCCAAAAACCATTGACCTTGGGTGCCGATATTGTTGTTCATAGTGGTACAAAATTCATCGGTGGTCATCACGATGTAATTTCTGGTTTTACTATTGTAAAAGACGAAGAAATCGCTGCAAAATTGCGTTTAACATATAAAACCGTAGGTGCATGTTTATCTGCTATGGATAGCTGGCTCGTTATTCGCGGTGTAAAAACATTGGCTCTACGCATGGAGCAACATCAAAAGAATGCCATTGCTCTTGCTGAATGGCTAAAAAAACAACCAAAAGTAACTAAAGTTTTGTTCCCAGGCCTTCCAGAACATCCTGGTTATGAAATCAATAAAGCTCAAACAACAGGCTTTGGAGGCATGCTATCCTTTGAAGTAGACAGCGAAGAAACGGCTAAACAAGTATTAGAAGGTATTAAGCTTATTCAATTCGCTGAAAGTCTTGGTGGTACAGAATCCTTGTTGACATATCCTGTAACGCAAACACATCCAGATTTAAAACCTGAAGATGCAGAACGTAAAGGTATTACACGTCGTTTGTTGCGTTTATCTGTAGGGATTGAAGATACAGAAGACTTGATTGCAGACTTGGAACAAGCTTTTAATAAATAAAGGAGTTCCTATGGGACAATATAACTTTGATCAAATTTTAGATAGAACGCACACGAAATCTTTAAAATATGATTTTGCTGTTAAGCGCGGTAAACCAGCTGATGTGTTACCATTCTGGGTAGCGGATATGGATTTTGAAATTCCCCCTGAATTAAAGCAAATTTTATTGGACCGCGTAAACCATGGCGTATTTGGTTATACCGAATCTGATGATGAGTATTTCGATGTGTTAAAGAATTGGTTTACTACACGTTTTAATTGGACTCCAGAACAAAAATGGCTTGTTAAAACGCCTGGTATCGTATTTGCTTTGGCGATGGCGGTTCGAGCTTTCACCAAGGAGGGGGAAGGTGTGCTCATCAACCAACCGGTGTACTACCCATTTAGCATGGTTATTGATGACAACAATCGGCGTCTTATCAATGTGCCACTCATCAAAGGCGACGAAAAATACACTATCGATTTTGAAGGCATCGAGCGCGCAATCATTGAGGAAAATGTTACATTATTCCTCTTGTGTAATCCGCATAATCCAGTAGGGCGCGTGTGGACTGAAGACGAGTTAAAACGCCTCGGCGATATTTGTATTAAATACAATGTGCTCATCGTGAGCGATGAAATTCATGCAGATTTTGTATGGAAAGGGCATACGCACAAGGTATTTGCGGACCTTGGTGAAAGCTATGCAGAACACTGTGTTGTATGTACAGCACCTAGTAAGACCTTCAACATTGCAGGCTTACAAGTAAGTAATATTTTCATTCCCAATGATTCCTTACGCCGCCGTTTTATCAAAGAAATAGATCGTGCTGGTTATAGCCAGTTGAATACGATGGGGATCGTTGGCTGTGAAGGAGCCTACAAAGTGGGGGCTCCTTGGCTTGATGAATTGAAAGAATATATTCAAGATAATATTCAATTTACCATCGACTATATAGCAAAATATATGCCAAAGATTCATGTATATCGTCCTGAAGGGACATATCTCATGTGGCTAGATTGCTCTCAATTGTCGCTGAGCCCTAAAGAGCGAGACGAATGGATCATCAATGATGCCAAGCTATGGCTCGATACGGGTTCTATGTTTGGCATCGATGGGGAGGACTTTGAACGCATTAATGTTGCTTGTCCTCGTAAAATATTAGAAGAAGGGCTCGAATCTTGGCGCCGTGCCTATGAGGCTAAGGGCTTTTAATTAGATTAGGTTATCAAATTGTAGAATATGTAGAGGTGACATTATGCCTATTAAAGTAATAAAAAATTTACCGGCCATTACGAAATTAGCTCAAGAGAATATTTTCGTTATGGATACTGAACGGGCGGAGAATCAACAGATCCGACCTTTGCAAATTTTGCTAGTCAATTTGATGCCTACTAAAGAAGTGACGGAGACACAAATTTTGCGTGCTCTCAGTAATAGCCCATTGCAAGTTAATTTAACATTGTTACATACTGCATCTCGTAAGGCTAAAAATACAGATGAACAATATTTAGAAACCTTCTACCGCACCTTTGATGAGGTAAAAGACCAGTTCTTTGATGGTATGATTATTACCGGTGCTCCTGTAGAGTTAATGCCTTTTGAAGAGGTAGACTATTGGTCTGAACTCGTAGAAATCATGAACTGGGGCGAAGAACATGTATATTCGACCTTCTATATATGTTGGGGAGCTCAAGCTGGTTTATATCATCACTTTGGTATTAACAAATCTATTATGGATGAGAAATTATTCGGTGTTTACGAACATGATATTTATAATGATCGACCAGTACTCATGCGTGGATTTGATGAAAAGTTTTGGATGCCACATTCTCGTCACACCACAGTTTCGTTGCAACAAATTAAGGAAAATCGTGACTTGGAACTTTTGGCTGGGTCTGAACCAACAGGTGCTGCTATCGTTCGTAGCTTAGATAATAAACATATCTTTGTATTTGGTCATGCCGAATACGATTGGGACACACTTAACCGTGAGTACGTGCGGGATATCAAAAAAGGTATGGATATTGCAGTTCCTGAAAACTACTTCCCAGATAATGATCCGAAACAACGTCCCATCGTGCGCTGGCGCTCTGTAAGTACACTTTTATTTACAAACTGGTTAAACTACTATGTATACCAAGAAACACCGTACATTATTGAACAAATCCAAAAAATGAAATTTGAACGGGATAAAAATTTAGGCGCTTACATCTAAATGTAAGTACTTATTTCTAATCTATTGATAGTACTATGTACCCCTAATTACTTCTAACATCTCTCAAGGGAGCTAGTTCTTTGGAAGTAATTAGGGGATTTTATTTCTCATAAATGACTTAGTTCGCTTTAGCGGTTTTGGTAAAAGCTTTTATCCTCCTTTGTCCACCATAGTTTAAAGTTATGGAGAAAAGAATATAAAAAATAGTAGACATATTTTTTAAAACATAGTACTATACTAGGCATAAAGAACGAACTTAAAATATAGTTAATATAAAGGAGTTATTATAATGAGTAAACAATACAGATTTGAAACATTACAATTACATGCTGGTCATACGGTGGATCCAACAGGTTCTCGTGCAGTACCGATTTATCAAACTACATCTTTCGTATTTAAAGATGCTGAGGAAGCCGCAGGTCGTTTTGCATTGACTAATCCTGGTGGTATTTACTCTCGCCTTGGCAATCCTACTACAGATGTATTAGATGCTCGAGTGGCAGAACTTGAAGGCGGTGCTGCTGGTATTGCAGTAGCATCTGGTTCTGCAGCGGTTACGTACTCTATTTTAAATGTAGCAGATGCTGGTGATAATATTGTTGCTGCATCCACATTGTA
>OKKG01000591.1_pt1 | contig 12128 bp, 15 predicted proteins | sample 1612731 | NCBI WGS metagenome assembly OKKG01 (sample SAMN04436816, study PRJEB24849) | human gut metagenome | biome: human gut; feature: NICU; material: stool | host: Homo sapiens | place: USA: Saint Louis, MO | collected 2011-05-09 | reverse complement strand
ATAACATTGATGAAAAAGATGTAGATTTAATTGATAAATTGATCAAAAATAATGAATTTGAAAAAGTTAGTCAATTGGTTGAGAAAGTAAAAGAGAATAGATATAGATATGAAAAGGAATTATTTGAAAAGATCAGCCCATTATATACATCATGGTACGAAAGAGAGCATTCATAATTTATATAATTCAGATTGCTAAGTAAATGTGGATTGAAGAAGCAAACTTCCAGATGATTATGAATCGCAGCTTAAGTAAGGAACGTATAAAATGAAACCAACAAAATTTGAATGGGAAGATGTTACCCAATTTGAGGAAATTGAAGGATATGGAAAATCCATTTGGAAAAATGAGGACAAATATTATTTAGTTTTAGAAGAAGGCACCGTGGCTTCTTGGTTAGTGGTCTATGAACTTCCACAAAAATTATTTGTACTATTAGATAGTGGAGAGAGAACACTACAAGAAATTTCCTGGAAAGTTCAGAATGACTCTTGGCCACCGACGGAAGAAGAGAGAAAAGAGTCTAGAAGAAAATTTATAAGTAAATATCCAGCTTCTTTGATAGATGTCCCTAAAAACAGGAAACTGTTCTCTAAGGAAGAACTTGAAGAATTGATTCCAATTGCGGAGAAACAGTGGATTGAATCTGAAGGCAAACTTCCGGATGATTATGTATCACCACTTAAGTAAGGAATGTATAAATGAAACCAACAAGACTACAATGGGAAGATGTTATCCAATTTGAAGAGGTAAAAGGATACGGTCAGCATATCTGGAGAGATGGTAATCATCTTTATTATGTTGATGAGGAGGGAGGAATTGCCCCTCAGCGTGTGGTTTATGAATTACCATTAGAACTATTTCAATCACCCTACCAAGTTTTTCTGAGTTACTTGAAAAGTCTAACTTAATTTGACAATTTAGGCAATAAAGAAATCCTAGACAAGCTTTTGAGCTATTCAGAAGACTTGAAATACCACTATAATCTCTATCAGCTCTTGCTTTTTCACTTTCAGAATAAGGAACCAGAGAAATTTTTTGGACTCATTGAAGACAATATAAAGAAGGTTCATTCTCTTTTTCAGACTGTCTTTAAAACATTTCTAAAGGACAAAGGGAAAATCATCAATGCCCTTCAGTTATCCTATTCCAACGCAAAATTGGAAGCGACTAATAATCTCATCAAACTTATCAAACGCAACGCCTTTGGTTTTCGGAACTTTGAAAACTTCAAGAAGCGAATTTTCATCGCTCTGAATATAAAAAAAGAAAGGACGAAATTTGTCCTTTCTCGAGCTTAGCTTTTCTTCAACCCACTACAGTTGACAAAGAGTCGTAGATTTTAGGTATTTACCTTGTCTACTTAAGAGGTATCATATCATCGAGATAAAGGTGATTTGTTTGTTCCTAAGAATTAGGTTTTAGGTTTGACTTGTGGCAACTTCTGGAAAAAGCTTGTCTAGGATTTTTGGAGTGATAGCTTGTCCAGGACCTTCAGCACAATAGGTGTGAATATACATAGCGGGATTGAAGTTGAGCTCGATACAAGTGCAATGAGGTTTTTCCTTGCTAGCAGGCTGAGTTTTATCTGGAATGATGAGGTCAACCCCGCAAGCCCAGGCCCCCATGCTAGTTGCCATAGCTGCTGCCAATTCTTGGTAAGAGGAATCTATTGTCTCAGTGACATCAATAGAGTCACCACCCGTAGAGATGTTGGAGTTACGGCGGAGATTGACCTTTTTCCCTTCTGGGAGAATATCATCAGGTGCATAACCTTGCTGAGTCAACATCAATTGTTCGATGTCTCCTAGCTTAATGATTTCCAGAGGTGAGCGGTGGTCACGGCCTCGCAATGGATTGGCATTTTTCTGAGCGACTAATTCACGAATGGTGTGTTTGCCATCACCGACAACATTAGCAGCGACACGAAGGAGGACAGACTCACAACGCCCGTCCAGAATGAAGAAACGGTATTCGGTTCCTGGGATAAATTCTTCAACAAGAACAGCTGTATCTTCTGCAAAGGCAATCTCGAGAGCTTTCTTATAGTTATCAAGGCTGGCAGGCTCTTGGAAAATGGAAATACCCAGACCGAAGTTGGTTGATTTTGGTTTAACCACAATTTGCTTGCCCTTGATAAGAGGATAGTAGGCTAGACCTTGTTCTAGACTGGTAAATTCGTCGCCGGCAGGGACAGGGAAGCCAGCATCAGCCAGGATTTTTTTGGTCACGGTTTTATTAGCCATGGCAAGAGGAACTACATAGTTGTCTTTTGAGGTCATGTTACCATTTTTGACGTACTCAACATGATCTTTATGCCAGAGTTTAAGGAATTGATCCTGCTCATCTAGGATTTCAAAATGAAGCCCTTTTTGAATGGCATCAAAGAGCAGCATCTGGGTAGAAAGTTCCATCTCCTCATAACCCTTAAGGGCATAGTGGGCAGTCCAGTCGTAATCATGATAGGCAAGCGCCTTGTCAAGGGCAAAGTCAGAAAGGGACTTGTCTTTGATATGAGGAAGAAGTTGAGCAGCTAGTGTCTGACTGGAATCTGCAAAGGCATCTTTAACTTGTTTGACCAGACCTTGATGATAGTCACCAAGCCCAAAATGTTGCACCAGTTGGTCTAGAGCTGTCGTAATGTTCTGAGTTTCAGCTTCAGAAGGTAGATGTTCTAAAGGATGAGAGAGGGCAATTTTTTCATTCAGCGCGTGACCTTGAGCCAGAGCCTGATCAACATTTTCAGGGGCATCCAGCCAGAGGAAGGCTAGAAGGAGTAGGTGTACGGTATCCATGGTAGTTTGGCTAATACCGATACGCTCAAAGGGATTGAGGTCGAAGTTACGGAATTCCAGATAGGTAATTCCCTTGTCCAGAAAGGAACGATTGGCCTTTTGGCCACGGAAACGAACAGCTGAATAAAATTCCTTCTCGGCAATCAAATCACCATTGGCAATATAGGTTTCAATATCGGAGACGTAGTCCTCAAGATTATCAAAGGATACTTGGATTTCTTCCTTATTGACATAGCCGTGGTCACTGTTTCGGAAGGAACGCACAGGTTCTGGAACTTCTTGGTCGAAGAAGCCTTGCTCAGCAATAGGTGCAGCCCCAAAGAGATAGGTAATAACCCAACGGTAGCGCAAGTAGTTTTGAGCTAGCTTAAGATAGAGGGCGTTTTTGAAAGCAATTATATCAATCTGGTCACTTTCTTGGAATAGGGCTTCAACCAAATCTTTCCCTAGTTCCATATTATAGTGGATACCTGAGATAGCTTGTAGTTTAGTTCCGTATTTTTCGGCCAGGTAGTTACGATAATGGCGTTCAAATTCATTTTCCAGTTGGGCAACTTGGATTTCTTGGGCGTTGATACGAGGAGGCATGGACAAGGGCCAGAGAAGTTCATCTTTACTGATGGAACGTCCAGCTACATCGGTAATGGCTCCAAGAAATCGACGAGCCTCAGTGGTAGATTTAGCAACTGGTGTGATGAGTTCCATCTGAAACTCACAAAAATCTGTTTGAATATAAGGGTGGAAACTTCGAGCTCCTAGGCAGGAAGGGTGAGGCGTATGTGCTAATTTTCCCTGTCTATCGACACGAAGACTTTCGCGTTCAATTCCAAAGTTAGCTTGAAGGATAGGGCTAGTAGGCTCCAGCTTTTGAAGCAGTTGATTTATAGTCATAGAGTCACCTTTTCATCTAATGTTAGTGATAGTCTATTATAAATAGGAGAAGAAAACAACTTTCCGCTACGGTTAAGGGGAATTTCCGAATGTTTCAGATAAGAATTCTTAAAACCAGTTGTTTTTTAGCTATATTATATGGAAAAATTGTAAAACACCCACTGATTTTTATGTAAAATGTTATTTCTCTTGGAATTTAAATCAAATTAGCCTATACTAATGACGTATATATGAGAACGAAAGAATCCCTAGGGTCGGCACTGCACCCATAAAATGAGACACAAGAAAACACTCCTGTTGAAATCTGGTAAACTAGAAACAGGAGTGTTTTGTTATGGTCAAAGAAGCATATTCGGTAGAAACTAAGCTAGCCTGTATCGAAATGAAGAAGGCAGGTAAATCAAATAAGGTTATCATGGATACCCTCGGTATCAAAAATGCTACTCAGGTGAAAACCTGGTGGCGTTGGTATCAGAATGATGAATTGTACTGTTTCCACCAACCTGTGGGGAAACAATATACTTATGGTAAAGGAATGAAACAATTATCTGAAGTCGAACAGTTACGTTTGCAGGTAGAATTACTAAAAAAGTATCAGAGCTTGGTAAGAAAATCGACAAAGTAAGTCTTATCAAGCTAGTGGAAGAGTATAAGAAAACGTGCCCTGTATCTATTATTTTAGAGTGTTTCGGCGTCAAACGCTCCACCTTTTATCGCTGGAAACAGGAGTGTAAGAATTCTCAGAAAAGAGACGAAATAGCAGATAAAATCGAACAACTCTGTATGGCAAATCGCTTTATTTACGGCTATCGAACCATCACTCGCTTACTAAAGAAAGTTTATAACCTCGCCGTTAATCGCAAGAAGGTCTATCATATCATGAGGGAAAAGGGCTACCTTTGCCGTGTCCGTCCCAAGAAGGGACCTAAATTAGGGAAGCCTTACCATGTAACAGACAATAAGCTGGATCGTGATTTTCAGGCAGACAAGCCGATGGAGAAGCTTGTCACAGATATCACCTACCTCTACTTTGGAAACTGTAAACTTTATCTATCTTCAATCATGGATCTCTATAATCGTGAAATAGTAGCTTATAGCATCTCCGAGTGTCAAGATACGGACTTTGTGCTCGACACACTTCATCAACTTGAGCTACCTCAAGGAGCACTTTTACACAGCGACCAGGGATCTGTCTACACCTCAAAAGCCTACTATCAAGCTTGTACAGAAAAAGGCATCACCCGCTCTATGTCCCGAAAAGGAACACCAGCAGATAATGCACGTATCGAATAGTTCCATTCTGTTCTCAAGTCTGAAACCTTCTATCTCCATAAGTGGAGAAACCTAACTAAAGATAGTATAATAGATATTGTCAAAAATTACATCATATTTTATAATGAAACTAGAATTCAACAAAAATTAAATGACCAGTCTCCTGTAAATTACAGAAAACTGGTCGCATAAGAGGGGGTCTCTTGTCCCATTATTGGGGTGCAATGCCTCCAACTCCCTTTTCAATTACAAGCCTAAGTCTGCGTAAGGTTTTCGGTAGCCCACTTGAACAACTTTTCCGTCTTTGACAAGCAGAGGCCGCTTGATCAGCATACCGTCTGAAGCAAGGAGATCCGCCGCTTCTTTCACTGTCAGTTGATCCACCTTATCTTTCAAACCAAGTTCTCGGTATTTCATTCCGCTAGTATTGAAGAAAGACTTGATTGGTAGGCAAGAAGCTGCCATCCAGTCTTGCAATTCTTGACTAGTCGGTGTTTCGGTTACAATATTTTGGCTCTGAAACTCACATTGGAGACCGTCCAATTCTGATTTAGCCTTTCGACAAGTCGAACATTTTGGGTATTCAATAAAGGTATACATCGATTTCATTTCTCCTTCCAGGTAATTCCTTCGTGTTGTAAGAGCCAGCGTTTGCGATCGAGTCCAGACGCATAGCCTGTCAATTCTCCATTTTTTCCCATCACGCGGTGACAAGGGACTAGAATTGTCAAGGGATTGCGCCCAACTGCTTGTCCCACGGCCTGAGCAGAACCACAAGAAAGATCCTGAGCCAGCTGGCCATAGGTCTTAGTCTCACCATAGGGGATCTCTCGCAACAACTGCCATACCCGCTCTTGAAAGGCTGTTCCTTTTGGCACTAATGGAAAGCTGATGGGAATTGGGGCCCCAGCAAAATAATGGTCCAACCACTCCTTCACCTTCTCATGGTAGGGATGGAACTGCTCCAGCGCCCCAAAAGGATCGGGCGCATCCTCTTTCGGGTCGTAAAAATCAAGCTCTACAAGGCCTTCCTTACTGACAATGATCGAAAGAAGGCCCATAGGGCTCTCATAGAATTGTTTAAGATAGAGTGTCATTGTAGGCCGCTTCTGCTCTTTGGTCCCAGCGGTCCTCTTCTGAGACCACTTGGAACAAACTGGTTTCTGCTTTTCGTTTGATCTTTTGATAAGCCAGACGGACGCCATCAATTGGGACCTTTCCACAATAATGGTAGCCTAATTTTTCAAGCAAATGTTGCATGACCAGATTATCCGGATGCGTATCGCAACGGAAATCAGGCCCTTTTTCACCTTCGATTAAGCCTTGAAGGAAAGTCTGAGCCACCCCCTTGCCAGCAGCTTCTTTGGCCACAGCGACGCGGTGAAACGTGATATACATATAGTTATCATGCTCCCACTTGCCCTCGTAAATCTCATTATAGGCTGCTTCATTTCCCTTGTGGACGGCAGCATAGGCGACGATTTCCTGATCTTCAACGGCAACATAGCCGCGACTTTCTAGAATATCCTCAAAAATGATCTCTTCATCTGGATAACCATCCTGCCACTGATCGACCTGTCTTTGAGCCAGGCTTTCCTTAGCATCTTGGATGATTTCCATAATTCGCTGGATCTCATTTGGATAAGCCATTCTAATTTCCATCCTGCTTCCAACCTTTCCTACTCTTGATGGTAACGAGCATAAAGCTCACTCTTTTGCAGGCCGTATTGTTTAGCGACCTGTTTGATTGCTTGATTCTTCTTCATCCCCTCTTGGACCAAGGTATCGATCTCTTGGATCAAGTCAACCTCTTCTAAGTCTAACTCTTCTTCTTTGGCTCCTTCGACGATCAAGAGGCACTCCCCTTTGAGGGGATTTTCTTCCAGAAATGCGACTAACTCAGAAATACTGCCACGAGTATATTCTTCGTAGATCTTGGTCAATTCACGAACCAAGACAACCGGACGATCCCCATAGACAGCCAACATATTCTCTAAGGTCGCCTTCACCCGATGGGGCGACTCATAAAAGATCTGCGTCTCCGGATAGGCCACTTTTTCTTGGAAAAAGGCCTTTTGTTGCCCCTCTTTGCGAGGTAGAAATCCATAAAAAATATGAGGTTGAGGGGCTAGGCCACTGGCAATCAAGCCAGTAATCCCTGCACTTGGACCAGGAACAGCTACGACAGGAATCTCGCGTTCAATCGCTGCCTTAACCAAATCATGACCAGGATCAGAGATACTTGGGAGTCCTGCATCTGAGACCTGCGCCAAATCTTTTCCAGATTCTAGATGAGCGATCAGATCTGGAATTTTCTCCTGGGCATTATGCTCATGAAAACTAGTCTGGGGAGTCCTAATCTCAAAATGCTTGAGCAAGAGGCCTGTATTTCTGGTATCCTCAGCTGCGATCAAGTCCACATCCTTCAAGGTCTGGACCATGCGGTAACTCATATCCTCCCGGTTGCCGATCGGTGTTGGGACTAGGTAGAGGACCCCTGTTTTCTTTTCCCCTTTAAAACTTCGTTGGATCTGCATGCTTACTCCCTAAATAACAACTCGTCACAAAACATACACTCTTCATCGTTCTCACGGCGTTGACCATAGGAATAGGTGCAAATATGAAAGCCGTCGTTGTAAATTCGTTGCAAATTTTCACGACCATGGTGTTGTGACTTTGCGGATGCGGTCTTCTCAACTTCCCCCAAACGCTCTCTCAATTTATCATTTTCTAAGCGAAGAGCTGTATTTTCTTCGATGACTTGTTTCAAATTTTTCTTGATGGCTTCGACTTCAGCCAAGGTGACCAACAAATTCTGAGAAAAGCCGTCTAAAGCATCAAATAATTCTTTTTTATTCATTCTGACTCCTTAACTTTCTAAGCTCAAAACCATATATTCTAGAGCATTTTGAAAAGAAACATTGGCCTTCCACATGGTGCGAGCAAGACTCAATTTTTCCAGCAGCTGCTGGGATCTGCTCAAGCGCAACTGCTCTTCTAAAGCCAACTCCATCAATCGAAAGGCTTGGCTTTGTTTTTCCTTATCATCTGCTAAGCTCACCAATCGAGTCACTTCCAAATAGGCGCTATTCAAATTGGAGTGACAACATTCGATGAACTGATTACAAACTTTCGCCAACTCAAAAAAAGTAGCATTCTTTTTTTGCTGCTCTGCCTCTTCAAGACTAAAACTAAATCGAGCTACTAGACTTGCCTGCGATTTAATCAAACCTTCTTTTTCTAGACGTTCGGTAAGGTAGGCTTGCTTTTTGGGAAAATGGACCTGCTGGGCCCGACTCTTGATGGTCGGTAAGACCAAGTTTTCATCAGATGTCAACAAGAAGAGATAGATCTCACTCTGGGGCTCCTCCATGACTTTTAAGAGAGAATTGGCCGCATTGGTATGCATCTTATCCGCATCTTGGACGATAAAGACCTGCCGACTTCCTTCAAATCCTGATTGAGAAAAGTCTTGAACGAGCGAGCGAATGCGGTCAGTCTTAATGATTTGGTTGACTGGACGCACGATCTTTACGTCTGAGAATTCTTCTTCTTCAATCAAGCGGCAGGAACGGCATTTGCCACAAGGCCAGACTCCCTGCAAATCTTCGCAAAATTGACTTTGAGCTAGCAAGAGGGCCATCTCAAAACTGGCAAAAGAACCCGTAAAGAGATAAGCATGACTGAGCTGTTTGTGTTCCAAGATCTGGGTGAAGCGCTCCACCAATTCTGGCTGGAGCTGTTGGATCTCTTCTAGCTTCATTTCAATATCCCCAAGCGATTTTCTAAAACAGCCAAGACATCCGCAAAGACTGCTTCAAAGGATTGGCTGGCATCGATTTTCACAATGCGCTCTGGTTCCTTTTCATACAAGGCCAAATAACCTTGTCTGACTTTTTGGTGAAGCTCCAAACCTTCCAAATCCAAACGATTGACTTCCCGCTCTTGGTTTTTGGCAATTCGGGCGAGCCCTTCTTCAACATCCAGATCAAAGTAAAGGGTGAGATCTGGTTTAAGACCATCTGTCGCAAATTGATTGAGCCACTCGATATCTTCCACACTCAGACCGCGACCATACCCTTGATAAGCGACCGAGCTATCAATAAAGCGGTCCATCAAGACGATTTTCCCAGCTGCTAGGGCTGGCAAGACACGTTCCACCAAATGCTGCCGGCGACTAGCAATATAGAGCAACAACTCGGTCTTGGCATCCATACTAGTATGGTCTGGATCTAAAATGACTTGGCGGATCTTTTCTGCAATGTCTACACCGCCTGGTTCACGGGTTGTAATAAAAGGAATTCCTTTTTCTTCAAGTAGAGGCAAAACGGCTTCTAGGACCGATGATTTCCCCGCTCCTTCTGGACCTTCAAATGAAATTAATGTACCGTTTACCATAGTATCCTCTTTCTAGTTTTCTTCTTTTTATTTTACCAAAAATAAGGGTAAAAATCTTGTATTTTAGGAGAGAAAATTTTTCAAAGTCATTTTCATTTTTTCACTTTTTTGTTACAATGTTCTTATAAAGTTTTAGGAGACAACCTATCATGTTTAAATTTAAAGATATTCTGGCTATCATCTTGGGGGCCGGCATTTTTTCGTTTGGGATCTATTTTTTAGTCATTCCTTTTCACTTCTATGAAGGAGGAGCGACAGGGATTACCTTGATCACCTATTACCTCTTCAAAATCCCCGTATCCATCATGAACTTGCTAATCAATATCCCTCTTTTCATTCTGGCTTGGAAACTGCTGGGCAAGAAATCTCTTTACCTGAGCTTACTGGGGACTTTCTCGGTTTCCGCTTGGATGGCGATTTTTGAAGCCATACCCCTCAGCCACCGCTACCATCACTTCATCTTTAACGCCTTTAAAGGAGATATTCTGCTTGCCTGTATCGCCTCAGGGGTTGTCCTTGGTTTAGGTCTAGGGATCATCTTCAATGCCGGTGGAACTACTGGAGGAACAGATATCCTCGCTCGCATCTTTAACAAATACACTTCCCTCAGTATGGGAAAACTCATGTTGATTGTAGATGCCATTGTTCTGATAACTGTTGTCGTTGTCTTCCAAGATGTCCGTACGGCTATGTATACCCTCTTCTTTATCCTGATTGACACCCTTGTGATCGACTTGATTGGAGAAGGTGGTTTTGCTGGAAAAGGCTTCCTTATCGTCACATCTAAACCAGAAGAAATTGCCCAAAAAGTATCCGACGATCTGGGTCGCGGGATTACCTTTATCCGCGGGATGGGCTATTACAGCCGTAAGGACCTGGATATCGTCTACTGTGTCGTTTCACGGAATGAGATGAAACAAATGAAAGACATCATCAATCAGATTGATCCATTCGCCTTCATCACCATTTCTGAAGCCCATGAAATTCTCGGCGAAGGCTTTACTTTAGATAAAGAAAAACAACCCATTAACCGTTAATAGAAAAATCAGACTGGATTGTCATCCAGCCTGATTTTTTATTAAATTGCTTTTGCGGTTGTTCGAGTGATTTCATCGACTTTCAAACCGTTGGCTTCAAATTTACTACGGATTCCTTCTAGATCTGTCACCCCATCAATTTGAACTTCGATAACGACACGATCGTCTTTGGTTGGGATATTGACTGTATTGGCGATGTTATACCCTTCTTCTACAATCAAGTGAATGATTTGTTCGAGAACGCCAACCTTATCTTCTGTCACAAAGCGAACACGAACTCCTTCTTCTCCATAACCGGATACTTCAAGGAAGGCACGGAAAATATCACGGTCTGTGATGACACCAGATACTTGGTCATTGTCCACGACTGGAAGAATTCCCACCTTGTTCTTATACATGAGGTAGGTCGCATCTTCTAAGCTTGCAAATTTAGAGACGGTAATGACATCGCGAAGCATGACATCTTTGACCTTGGTCTTGTTCAACAGATAGTTCATCTCGAAAATAGACAAGCTTGTTGCTTTAGATGGACTTGCTTCTGCAATCGTACCTTCTGTCACCAAGCCAACCAATTTATCATTTTCAATGACTGGCAAACGGTGCAAACCTTGTTCGCGCATCAAATCTGCCGCGTGAGCAATTGTAGTATCTGGACTAATGTAAACTACTTTACGTGTCATAAAATCTTTAACAGCCATAACAAGTTCTCCTATGCTTTTACTAGTTTTATTATACTTGATTTTAAGAATGATTTCAAACGCTTTCAGCAGTTTTCTCTTGTTTTCAAAATTTAGAAAAATCAAACACACGTACCTTTTTATTCAACATTTAAATCTTGCAAACTAGTCTTAGTCACTAGTAACCGGTTTATTAGAAAATAAGGAAAGTACAAATACCACAATAGATAATAATAAGAATGCACCCCAAGCAAACTGAAAGTTCCAAATGGATAAACTTGTAAACAAAATAGTTGCTAATGGCATTGATAATACTGATATAACCTTAAAAAAACTACTAGTTTGTGCAAGAATTTCCGGTGGAAGTTTTGCCATTAATAGACTATTTAATTTGGGATTTACCTTACTACTAAGATACATCATGAATGCCAACACACTAAAGGAAATAATTTCCAAACCATTTATCCAACCACATATTCCTATTAAAATTAATAATCCACTATCTATTTGAAGTATTTTAATAAGTGAAAGCTTAGAAAAATAATCATTAGGGGTCATTCCACCAATTAGGGCTGAAACAAATAATATTGTTTGAAGTAAAAACACCGACTGAGCAAAAGATAAACCAAAGGGAGTTATTTCTGTAAATTTCAAATTGTACATTATTAAAATAGCACCGCCTAGCGAATTTAATCCTAAAATTGAAAAAATCATTAGACCAAAACGTACTTTCTCTTGATATTTAAATATACTTTTACTATTTTTGTAAAGGTTCTTAATTTGTGAGATAAACCCATTTTCTGGTGAATAATTAACTTCTGGATGTGTCAATTGTCTTTGAATTTTAAGCAACACCATCGACGATAATAAGAAACTTATAGCATTTATTGTAGCTAAAAAGAAGAAATTATTATGAGAAATCGTTAGTAACCAAACTCCCAAAGTTTGACCAGAAATCAAAGTTATTTGACTAATTACTTGATCAAAAGAGTACGCTTCCATCAGCTCTTCTTCGAGAATGTGAGACTGAAACATAGGTAATACTAGTCCTCTTCTGT
>OKKG01000590.1_pt1 | contig 12148 bp, 10 predicted proteins | sample 1612731 | NCBI WGS metagenome assembly OKKG01 (sample SAMN04436816, study PRJEB24849) | human gut metagenome | biome: human gut; feature: NICU; material: stool | host: Homo sapiens | place: USA: Saint Louis, MO | collected 2011-05-09 | reverse complement strand
TGATCAACGGCAATAACCAGCAGCAGATGCGCGGCGTGGCGCGCGTTCAGGGCGACGTGCCTGAAAATGCTGACCTCAAAACGCTGGTAGGTAATGGCTACCTGGTGATCACCATCTCCCCGGAGGAAGGTGAACGCTATCAGGGCGTGGTCGGTCTGGAAGGCGATACCCTGGCAGCCTGCCTGGAAGATTACTTCATGCGTTCTGAACAGCTGCCGACGCGTCTCTTCATCCGCACCGGTGAAGTGGACGGCCAGCCAGCTGCTGGCGGGATGCTGCTGCAGGTTCTGCCTGCGCAGGACGCGCAGACCAATGATTTTGAGCACCTGGCGACGCTGACCGAAACCATCAAGGCGGAAGAGCTGTTCAACCTGTCGGCGACCGACGTGCTGTGGCGTCTGTACCACGAAGAAGAAGTGACCGTCTACGACCCGCAGTCCGTTGAGTTTAAGTGCACCTGCTCCCGCGAGCGCTGCGCTGGCGCACTGAAAACCCTGCCGGATGAAGAGATCGACAGCATCATGGCGGAAGACGGCGAAATTGATATGCACTGTGACTACTGCGGTACGCACTATGTGTTCAATTCGATGGATATCGCTGAGATCCGCAACAACGCCTCCCCGGCGGATCCGCAGGTTCACTAAACTTCTTTCCCCTCACCCTCTTCCGTTTGGGAAGAGGGCTGGGTTAAGGGGCAAAAAACACCCCCCAAGCTGAATCGTTTTCCCAATGTAACTCTTACGTAATTTTCTTACGTGTATGCGATTACATTCACATTCTTTCCGATAAAATCACCAGCCTTTAACCTTTTCGGAACATTTTCCCCAACAAAAAAGCGATTCCTGCGATAATCCGCCTGCGCTGTGACTGGAGTCGCAGCGTTTTCCGTTAGTAAGGGTTTTGTCCAGATGCGTGAATCTATGAGCCCCGTCGCGGTAAACAACCTCAGAAAAACCCTACAATTTCAGGCAGTACATATTGGCTAAGGAGCAGTGATATGCGTGTTACTGGTTTAACCCCGCAAGATCTCAAGGCTTATGGTATTCACGACGTCCAGGAAGTCGTCTACAACCCCGACTACGATACGCTGTATCAGGAAGAGCTCAATCCAGCACTGGAAGGATACGAGCGCGGTGTGTTGACGAATCTTGGTGCTATCGCCGTCGATACCGGTATTTTTACCGGTCGTTCGCCGAAAGATAAGTATATCGTCCGAGACGAAACCACCCGCGATACGCTGTGGTGGGCTGACAAGGGCAAAGGGAAGAACGACAACAAACCGCTCTCTCCGGAAACCTGGCAGCACCTGAAAGGGCTCGTCACCCATCAACTTTCCGGCAAGCGTTTGTTTATTGTCGACGCTTTCTGCGGCGCTAACGCCGACACCCGTCTCTCCGTACGTTTTATCACCGAAGTGGCCTGGCAGGCGCATTTCGTGAAAAACATGTTTATTCGTCCAACCGACGAAGAGCTGCAGGACTTCACCCCTGATTTCATCGTGATGAACGGCGCGAAATGCACCAACCCACAGTGGAAAGAGCAGGGTCTGAACTCCGAAAACTTTGTTGCCTTCAACCTGACCGAGCGTATCCAGCTGATCGGCGGTACCTGGTACGGCGGCGAAATGAAGAAAGGGATGTTCTCGGTCATGAACTACCTGCTGCCGCTGCGGGGCATCGCCTCCATGCACTGCTCGGCTAACGTCGGTGAAAAAGGCGACGTGGCGGTCTTCTTCGGCCTGTCCGGCACCGGGAAAACCACCCTGTCCACCGATCCAAAACGTCGCCTGATTGGCGATGACGAACACGGCTGGGATGACGACGGCGTATTCAACTTTGAAGGCGGCTGCTACGCGAAGACCATTCGCCTGTCTGAAGAGGCCGAGCCGGATATCTTCCACGCGATCCGTCGCGATGCGCTGCTGGAAAACGTCACCGTGCGTGCCGACGGCTCCATCGACTTCGACGATGCGTCGAAAACGGAAAACACCCGCGTCTCTTACCCCATCTACCACATCGACAATATCGTGAAGCCGGTGTCAAAAGCGGGTCATGCCACGAAGGTTATTTTCCTGACGGCGGATGCGTTTGGCGTGCTGCCGCCGGTGTCTCGCCTGACGGCCAGCCAGACGCAGTACCACTTCCTCTCCGGTTTCACCGCCAAGCTGGCGGGTACCGAGCGCGGCGTGACGGAGCCAACCCCAACCTTCTCCGCCTGTTTCGGCGCAGCCTTCCTGTCGCTGCACCCGACGCAGTACGCTGAAGTGCTGGTGAAACGCATGCAGGCATCCGGCGCGCAGGCATACCTGGTGAACACCGGCTGGAACGGCACCGGCAAACGTATCTCCATCAAAGATACCCGCGCCATTATCGACGCTATTCTGGATGGTTCTCTGGACGACGCCGAAACCTTCACGCTGCCGATGTTTGACCTGGCGATCCCAACGTCGCTGCCGGGTGTGGATACGCATATCCTCGACCCGCGCAATACGTACGGTTCGCCTGAACAGTGGCGCGAGAAAGCGGAATCGCTGGCGAAGCTGTTTATCGAGAACTTCGAAAAGTATACCGATACCCCGGCGGGTGCTGCGCTGGTGAGCGCGGGTCCAAAACTGTAGTCCATGTCGGGTGGCGGCTTCGCCTTACCCGACCTGCAAAAAAGGGTGGCTCGTGCCACCCTTTTTTCAACTCTCTTTCACCTGCCCCCGCGTGACCGGAACCGGCAACCAGGCGCGAATGCTCAACCCACCCCGCTCGCTGGTACCAATCTCCAGCAACCCGTTATGGTTATCCACAATACGCTGCACAATCGCCAGGCCTAAGCCCGTACCGCTGGTGCTGCGTGCGCTGTCGCCACGCACAAACGGCTGGAACAGATGCTTACGCTGCTCGGGCTTGATGCCCGGACCGTCGTCTTCCACCTGGAACCAGGCGCGGTTGAGCTCAGACCCGCTGCTGACCTTAATCCAGCCGTTGCCGTAGCGCGCCGCGTTGACCACCATGTTCGCCACCGCGCGCTTAATGGAGAGCGGGTGCATACGAACCTGAATTTCACCGGCCTGAAGGTCAGTATCAATTTCACGCTCGTAGCCGCTTTCTGCCGCCACCACTTCACCCAGCACCGCGTTCAGGTCCGCCATTTCCATCGGCATCTCCTGGCCGGTGCGCAGGTAGTCGATGAACTGCTCGATGATGGCGTTGCACTCTTCGATGTCCTTGTTGATGGACTCGGCAAGGTAACCATCCTCTTCCCCCATCATCTCCGTCGCCAGACGAATACGCGTCAGGGGGGTGCGCAGGTCATGGCTCACCCCCGCCATCAGCAGCGTACGGTCATCCGCCAGCTGCTTCACGCCTGCCGCCATATGGTTAAACGCACGCGTCACCGAGCGGACTTCCGAGGCGCCATACTCGCGCAGCGGAGGAGGAATAATGCCTTTACCGACCTGCAGCGCAGCGTGCTCCAGGTCGACCAGCGGTCGGTTCTGTATTCGGATAAACAGCCAGGCTCCGCCTATCGCCAGCAGCATAATCGCCAGGGTATAGCGGAACAGCGGCGAGAAATCGCCCTGATGGATTTCGGTCAGCGGGACGCGCACCCAGATGTTGGGTGACAGCCAGGTTTTCAGCCAGACAACGGGCGAGCTTTTGTTGACCTCGACGCGCACTTCCGTCGGGCCACCCAGCTGCTGCGCCATCTGCTGGCTGAGGAATTCATAGTGCTGCGCCCAGCGCAGACCCGCGTCTTCCGCCGCTTCATTCGAATAGAGCGAGATGCCCAGTTCACGGTAGATTTCACGACGAAACGCCGGGGGAACAACCAGCTGCGTGCCGTCCTCCAGCTGCAGCTTATCGGTCATCAGCATACGCACTTCGTAGGCCAGGACCTTATTAAACTGCTGGAGGCTCGGCAGGATCGCAAAGTTCAGCACCACCAGGTAGGTCGTCACCAGGCTGACGAACAGCAGGGTGACGATCAGTAACAGGGTGCGGGCAAACGAGCTTCGCGGCGAGAAGCTCATTCGCCTCATGCTTTAGAGCCGTCCGGGACGAACACGTAGCCCAGACCCCACACGGTCTGAATATAACGAGGATGCGCCGGATCTTCTTCCACCATGCGGCGCAGACGGGAGATCTGCACGTCGATGGAGCGTTCCATTGCGGAGTATTCGCGACCGCGCGCCAGGTTCATCAGCTTGTCGCGGGAGAGCGGCTCACGCGGGTGGCTAACCAGCGCTTTCAGCACCGCGAACTCGCCGCTGGTGAGCGGCATTGGCTCGTCTTCACGGAACATTTCGCGCGTGCCGAGGTTCAGCTTGAACTTGCCGAAGGCAATAACGGCTTCTTCCTGCGACGGTGCGCCCGGCAGCTCGTTCGCCTGACGGCGCAGCACGGCGCGAATGCGCGCCAGCAGTTCACGCGGGTTAAACGGTTTTGGAATGTAGTCGTCGGCGCCGATTTCGAGGCCCACGATACGGTCAACTTCTTCGCCCTTCGCCGTTACCATAATGATCGGCATCGGGTTGCTCTGGCTGCGCAGACGGCGGCAGATAGAGAGCCCGTCTTCGCCTGGCAGCATCAGGTCGAGAACCATCAGATGGAAAGATTCACGGGTCAACAGACGATCCATTTGCTCAGCGTTCGCGACGCTGCGAACCTGGAAGCCCTGCTCGGTCAGATAACGCTCCAGCAGCGCACGCAGGCGCATGTCGTCATCCACGACCAGAATTTTATAGTTTTCTTGCATTGTGTGTACTCCCAAAGGTTCGGATAGTCTTTGTAACAGCGTATTCTAAAAAAGTGCACGTATTCGACCAGTTAATTCTGGTATAAATTCTAGTCGAAATTGTTACAAAGCATATTTAACAGCAGCTTATCTTTTCATTTCACCACATAAATTATTATTAATCCTGTCTGTTACACTGTGTGGTACGTATTGTGCGCAAAACAGAGAACCGGCAGCAAAGGCAGCACCATGAAAACGCCCCTGATCACCCGCGAAGGGTACGAGAAGCTCAAAAAAGAGATGGATTTCCTCTGGCGCGAAGAGCGTCCTGAGGTGACCAAAAAGGTGACCTGGGCCGCGAGCCTGGGCGATCGCAGCGAAAACGCTGACTACCAGTACAACAAGAAGCGGCTGCGCGAAATTGACCGCCGTGTACGCTATCTGACGAAGTGCCTTGAGAACCTGAAAATCGTCGATTACTCCCCGCAGCAGGAGGGCAAGGTCTTCTTCGGCGCGTGGGTGGAGATTGAAAACGACGACGGTGACACCCTGCGTTTTCGCATCGTCGGCTACGATGAAATTTTTGGTCGTAAGGATTACATCTCCATCGACTCCCCGATGGCCCGCGCGCTGCTGAAAAAGGAAGTGGGCGATCTGGCCGTCGTGCAAACCCCAGCCGGTGAAGCCAGCTGGTACGTTAATGAGATCGTCTACGTAAAATAGTCCGAGAGCGCCCTCCCCGGCTGGCATTTTGCCGTGTCAGCCCGTATAACTATCCCCTGATTTTTTCGACTCAACAGATGATAAAGCCATGATGAAAGATTCGCTCTGCCGCATTATTGCGGGTGAACTTCAGGCCAGAGCCGAACAGGTAGAAGCTGCCGTTCGCCTGCTTGATGAAGGGAACACCGTGCCGTTTATTGCACGTTATCGTAAGGAAGTCACCGGCGGTCTGGATGACACGCAGCTGCGAAACCTGGAGACCCGTCTGGGCTATCTGCGCGAGCTGGAAGAACGTCGTCAGGCGATCCTCAAATCCATCGGCGAACAGGGCAAGCTGACCAGCGAGCTGGAAAGCGCCATTAACGGCACCCTGAGCAAAACCGAACTCGAAGACCTCTATCTGCCGTACAAGCCGAAGCGCCGCACGCGCGGACAGATTGCAATTGAAGCGGGTCTTGAGCCGCTGGCCGACCTGTTGTGGAACGAGCCGTCCCACGATCCGGATACCGAAGCGGCGAAATTCATCGACGCCGACAAAGGCGTAGCGGACACCAAGGCCGCCCTCGACGGCGCACGCTACATTCTGATGGAGCGCTTCGCTGAAGATGCCGCCCTCCTCGCTAAAGTGCGTGATTATCTGTGGAAGAACGCCCACATCGTCTCTACCGTCGTCGCGGGTAAAGAGGAAGAAGGCGCGAAATTCCGCGACTACTTCGATCACCACGAACCGATTTCCACCACCCCTTCCCACCGCGCGCTGGCAATGTTCCGCGGCCGCAACGAAGGCGTGCTGCAGCTCTCCCTGAACGCCGACCCGCAGTTTGACGAGCCGCCGAAAGAGAGCCACTGCGAGCAGATCATCATCGACCATCTTGGCCTGCGCCTGAACAACGCCCCGGCTGACAGCTGGCGCAAAGGCGTGGTGAGCTGGACCTGGCGCATCAAGGTGCTGATGCACCTCGAAACCGAGCTGATGGGCACCGTGCGCGAACGCGCCGAAGATGAAGCCATCAACGTCTTCGCCCGCAACCTGCACGACCTGCTGATGGCCGCCCCTGCTGGCCTGCGCGCGACCATGGGTCTCGATCCGGGTCTGCGTACCGGTGTAAAAGTCGCTGTCGTTGACGGCACCGGCAAGCTGGTCGCCACCGACACCATCTATCCGCATACCGGCCAGGCAGCGAAAGCGGCCGTCGTGGTGGCGGCGCTGTGCGAAAAATACAACGTCGAACTTGTCGCCATCGGCAACGGTACGGCGTCCCGCGAAACCGAACGTTTCTACCTCGACGTGCAGAAGCAGTTCCCGAAAGTGACGGCGCAGAAAGTGATCGTCAGCGAGGCCGGGGCGTCCGTCTATTCCGCGTCCGAGCTGGCGGCCCAGGAATTCCCGGACCTGGACGTTTCCCTGCGCGGTGCGGTCTCGATCGCTCGCCGCCTGCAGGATCCGCTGGCGGAACTGGTGAAGATCGACCCGAAATCGATCGGCGTGGGCCAGTATCAGCATGACGTGAGCCAGACTCAGCTGGCGCGCAAGCTGGATGCGGTGGTGGAAGACTGCGTAAACGCCGTTGGCGTTGACCTGAACACCGCCTCCGTCCCTCTGCTGACCCGCGTAGCGGGCTTAACCCGCATGATGGCGCAAAACATCGTCGCCTGGCGCGATGAGAACGGCCAGTTCCAGAACCGTCAGCAGCTGCTGAAGGTAAGCCGTCTGGGGCCAAAAGCGTTTGAGCAGTGCGCGGGCTTCCTGCGCATCAACCACGGCGATAACCCGCTCGATGCCTCCACCGTTCACCCGGAAGCGTACCCGGTGGTGGAACGCATCCTGGCCGCCACCCAGCAGGCGCTGAAAGATCTCATGGGCGACAGCAGCGCCCTGCGCAACCTGAAAGCCGTTGATTTCACTGACGACAAATTTGGTGTGCCAACCGTTACCGACATTATTAAAGAGCTGGAAAAACCGGGCCGCGATCCGCGTCCTGAGTTCAAAACGGCGAGCTTTGCTGACGGTATCGAGACCATGAACGACCTGCTGCCAGGGATGGTGCTGGAAGGTGCGGTGACCAACGTCACCAACTTTGGCGCGTTTGTGGATATCGGCGTGCACCAGGATGGCCTGGTCCATATCTCATCCCTTGCCGACAAGTTCGTTGAAGACCCGCACACCGTGGTCAAAGCGGGCGACATCGTGAAGGTCAAAGTGCTGGAAGTGGATCTGCAGCGCAAGCGTATCGCCCTGACCATGCGTCTGGACGAGCAGCCGGGTGACACCAACGCGCGCCGCGGCGGCAACGGCGGGGGCCGCGAGCAGCAGCGTCCGGCCGCGAAAGCGGCAAAACCGCGTGGACGTGACGCCCAGCCTGCAGGCAACAGCGCGATGATGGATGCGCTGGCGGCCGCGATGGGTAAAAAACGCTAAGGTTGTACATGCCCGGTGGCGCTACGCTTACCGGGCCTACGGTTTTGTAGGCCGGGCAAACGCAGTGCCGCCCGGCAAGCAGGCCGCAGGGAATTAAAATAAATAGCGTGTAGCCATATTTAAACCACGAATTATCACCCCGTTAACAAATACCTCTCTTTTCGTTTTCCCGGCATTTCAGCAAATATTGAGCAAGGTCAAACAGGCCGTAAATTAATACCGTAAACAACATTCCGTCACAGTTTTAATATTGCTGATAAAAACTATTCTCATTATCATCGCATAGTAGATAATTTAACCTTTCGTGGAATCAGGCGTTATGCAATTCACTCCAGACAGTGCATGGAAGATTACCGGTTTTACCCGCGAAATTAGCCCGGCCTATCGGCAAAAGCTGCTGTCGCTTGGCATGCTGCCCGGCTCGTCATTCCAGGTCGTACGCGTGGCGCCGTTAGGGGATCCGGTTCATATCGAAACCCGACGCGTGAATCTGGTCCTGCGTAAAAAAGACCTCGCGTTAATTGAAGTCGAAGCCTTATCCCGATAACAAGCCAGCGGTTTCAGTGAGTCCAGAAAAATGAAAAAGTTAACTATTGGCTTAATTGGCAATCCTAATTCCGGCAAGACTACGCTTTTTAACCAGCTGACCGGGGCTCGCCAGCGCGTGGGCAACTGGGCGGGCGTGACGGTTGAACGTAAAGAGGGCCAGTTCACGACGACAGACAACCAGGTGACGCTGGTTGACCTTCCCGGCACCTACTCCTTAACCACCATTTCGTCGCAAACTTCGCTCGATGAGCAAATCGCCTGTCACTACATTCTTGGCGGCGACGCGGATCTGCTGATCAACGTGGTCGATGCCTCAAACCTCGAGCGTAACCTCTATCTGACGCTGCAGCTGCTGGAGCTGGGTATCCCCTGCATCGTGGCGCTCAACATGCTCGACATCGCAGAGAAACAAAAGCTACGCATCGACGTTGATGCCCTCTCCGCGCGCCTCGGGTGCCCGGTCGTTCCGCTGGTCTCGACGCGCGCGCGCGGTATTGATGCGCTGAAGCTGGCCATTGACCGTCACGCGGGAAATCGCGACGTTGAGCTGGTGCATTACGCCCAGCCTCTCCTGCGCGAAGCCAACGTGCTGGCGCAGGAGATGGACAAAGCCATGCCTGCGAAACAGCGCCTGTGGCTTGGCCTGCAGATGCTGGAAGGGGATATCTACAGCCGCGCTTATGCCGGTCATGCGGCCGATAAGCTGGACGTGACGGTGGCCCGTCTTAGCGACGAGCTGGACGACCCGGCGCTGCACATCGCCGATGCCCGTTACCAGGCTATCGCCTCGATCTGCGACGTGGTCAGTAACGCGCTGACGGCGGAACCCAGCCGCTTTACGGCGGCGGTGGATAAGATTGTGCTCAACCGCTTCCTCGGTTTGCCCATCTTCCTGCTGGTGATGTACGTGATGTTCCTGCTCGCCATTAACATTGGTGGCGCGCTGCAGCCGATTTTTGACGCCGGTTCCGTCGCGGTCTTCGTGCACGGCATTCAGTGGGTGGGCTACACCCTGCACTTCCCGGAATGGCTCACCATCTTCCTCGCGCAGGGGATCGGCGGCGGTATCAATACCGTTCTGCCGCTGGTGCCGCAGATCGGCATGATGTACCTGTTCCTCTCGTTCCTGGAAGATTCCGGCTACATGGCGCGCGCGGCGTTCGTGATGGATCGTCTGATGCAGGCGCTGGGCCTGCCGGGCAAATCCTTCGTCCCGCTGATCGTCGGCTTCGGCTGTAACGTGCCATCGGTGATGGGCGCGCGCACGCTGGATGCACCGCGCGAGCGTCTGATGACCATCATGATGGCGCCGTTTATGTCCTGCGGTGCCCGTCTGGCGATCTTTGCCGTCTTTGCGGCAGCCTTCTTTGGCCAGCAGGGCGCGCTGGCGGTCTTCTCGCTGTATGTCCTGGGCATCGTGATGGCGATCCTGACCGGCTTAATGCTGAAACACACCATCATGCGCGGTGAAGCGTCACCGTTCGTGATGGAGCTGCCGGTTTACCACGTCCCCCATCTGAAAAGCCTGGCGATCCAGACCTGGCAGCGCCTGAAAGGCTTTGTCCTGCGCGCCGGTAAGGTGATTGTCATCGTCAGCGTTTTCCTGAGCGCGCTGAACAGCTTTACCCTGAGTGGACAGGCAGCGGATAACATTAACGACTCTGCCCTCGCCTCCGTCAGCCGCGTCATCACGCCGGTCTTCAAACCAATTGGCGTGCATGAGGATAACTGGCAGGCAACCGTCGGGCTGTTTACCGGCGCGATGGCAAAAGAGGTGGTTGTCGGTACCCTGAACACGCTCTACACCGCCGAGAACATTCAGGAGCAGGAATTTAACCCGGCGGAGTTTCACCTCGGTGACGAACTGCTGGGTGCCGTAGAGGAAACCTGGCAGAGCCTGAAGGACACCTTCAGCCTGAGCGTGCTGGCGAACCCGATTGAGGCGAGCAAAGGCGACGGCGAGATGGCGACCGGTGCCATGGGCGTGATGGGCGAGAAGTTTGGCAGCGCGTCCGCGGCCTACAGCTACCTCATCTTCGTTCTGCTCTATATTCCATGCATCTCCGTGATGGGGGCGATTGCCCGCGAGTCCAGCCGCGGCTGGATGGGCTTCTCCATCCTGTGGGGATTAAACATCGCGTATTCGCTGGCGACGCTGTTTTATCAAACCGTCAATTTCAGCCAGCACCCGCGCTACAGCCTGGTCTGCATTCTCGCGGTTGTGCTGTTTAACGTGATCGTTCTCGGCCTGCTGCGGCGGGCACGCAGCCGCGTCGACATCGACCTGCTGGCAAACCGTAAAACCGCGGCGACCTGCTGCAACAGCCCGGCAGGCGACTGTCACTAAGGAGCACACCCCATGGCATCGTTGATTCAGGTTCGTGACCTGCTGGCACTGCAGGGGCGAATGGAGGCGAAACAGCTGAGCCTCAGCCTGCATACGCCGCAGCCGATGATCGACGCCATGCTGGAAAGACTGGAAGCCATGGGGAAAGCGGTGCGCATTCAGGAAGAGCCGGACGGTTGTCTGTCCGGCAGCTGTAAACATTGCCCGGAAGGAAAAGCCTGCCTCAGGGAGTGGTGGGCACTGCGCGAATAAAGGCGGACAGCGCCGAACAAAACTCGCCAGGATGTGAAATAAATGGCGCGTGTGCCGCTTTAGCGACCACCATTGATTGGCTTTCCGGCCACAGGTTATCCAGCAGTGGAACCACCTTACGCGGAACCAGTCCGTCCAGATAGCCATACATACGCAGGTGCGGAAGCGCCAGCGACGCCAGCGGTTCACGCAGATCGATCGTCTTGAGTATCTCAAGCCCCCCGTTAAGCACCTCAACGTCAGGCATCGGCAGCGACAGCACGGTCTGCTTCAGCGTGCGCGCGTCCTGACGCGCGGTTTCTGTACCCATCGTCTGCAGCGCGAGAAAACGCTCCACCGTCCGCTGGAAATCGTCGCTTAGCTGCTGCTGGAACCCTGCCAGCACTTCAGGCTTGATCCCCGGCCACGCGTCCTGCGCGCTAAAGCAGGGTGACGAGGCAACGGTGACCAGCGCGCTCACGCGCCCGGGGTTATCCAGCGCAATCTTGCTTGCCACCAGCCCGCCCAGGCTCCAGCCCAGCCAGACAGCGTTTTGCGGCGCGGCGTCCAGAACCTGCTGCGCCATCTCATCAAGCGACATCGCGCCAAAGCCGCGGCTGCGGCCATAACCCGGCAAATCCACCAGATGCAGCGTAAATTGCGAGGCAAGTTCCTCGCTTACGCAACGCCACACTTCAGCATTCAGTCCCCATCCGTGCAGCAGCACAAGATGGCAATTTCCCGTTCCGACGGTCTGCCACCACAGCGTCTTCATCAGTTACTGTTCTCTTTTTCACATGGAGGTTGCACATGCTAACAGTACCTGGGTTGTGCTGGCTATGCCGAATGCCGCTGGCACTCAGCAGGTGGGGCATCTGCTCCGTCTGTACGCGATCGCTGCAATGGCGTATAGGGATCTGTCCACAATGTGGTTTACCGGCCACAAATCCCTCTTTGCCCTGTGGCCGGTGCCTGAAAAAATCCCCGCCGTGGAGCGCGCTGGTGGCGGTGGATGATTATGTTCCGCCGCTGAGCAGGCTGATTCACGCGCTGAAGTTTTCCGGTCAAAGTTCCCTGGCACAGCCCCTTGCGCGACTGCTACTGCTGGCGGTTTTGGAGGCGCGGCGCCACCGTGCACTGCCGAAAATCGACAG
>OKKG01000573.1_pt1 | contig 12496 bp, 10 predicted proteins | sample 1612731 | NCBI WGS metagenome assembly OKKG01 (sample SAMN04436816, study PRJEB24849) | human gut metagenome | biome: human gut; feature: NICU; material: stool | host: Homo sapiens | place: USA: Saint Louis, MO | collected 2011-05-09 | reverse complement strand
GCCGCGCACGCAGCGATCAAGGAAGTTCCTGCTTTTGCTGCCGACGCAATCGGTTACCTTGATGCAATTGTCGCCAGTTTCAGCGAAGAAGATGCCGCACGCATCAAAACCATCGAGCGTACCACTAACCACGACGTTAAAGCGGTTGAGTATTTCCTGAAAGAAAAAGTGGCGGAGATCCCGGAACTGCACGCGGTTTCTGAATTCATCCACTTTGCCTGTACTTCGGAAGATATCAATAACCTCTCCCACGCATTAATGCTGAAAACCGCGCGTGATGAAGTGATCCTGCCGTACTGGCGTCAACTGATTGACGGCATTAAAGATCTCGCCGTTCAGTATCGTGATATCCCGCTGCTGTCTCGTACCCACGGTCAGCCAGCCACGCCGTCAACCATCGGTAAAGAGATGGCAAACGTCGCCTACCGTATGGAGCGCCAGTACCGCCAGCTTAATCAGGTGGAAATTCTCGGCAAAATCAACGGCGCGGTCGGTAACTATAACGCCCACATCGCCGCTTACCCGGAAGTTGACTGGCATCAGTTCAGCGAAGAGTTCGTCACCTCGCTGGGTATTCAGTGGAACCCGTACACTACCCAGATCGAACCGCACGACTACATCGCCGAGCTGTTTGATTGCGTTGCGCGCTTCAACACCATTCTGATCGACTTTGATCGTGACGTCTGGGGTTATATCGCCCTTAACCACTTCAAACAGAAAACTATTGCTGGTGAGATTGGTTCTTCCACCATGCCGCATAAAGTTAACCCGATCGACTTCGAAAACTCCGAAGGGAACCTGGGCCTTTCCAACGCGGTGTTGCAGCACCTGGCAAGCAAACTGCCAGTTTCCCGCTGGCAGCGTGACCTGACCGACTCCACCGTGCTGCGTAACCTCGGCGTGGGTATCGGTTATGCGCTGATTGCGTATCAATCCACCTTGAAAGGCGTGAGCAAACTGGAAGTGAACCGTGACCATCTGCTGGATGAACTGGATCACAACTGGGAAGTGCTGGCTGAGCCAATCCAGACAGTTATGCGTCGCTATGGCATCGAAAAACCGTACGAGAAGCTGAAAGAGCTGACTCGCGGTAAGCGCGTTGACGCCGAAGGCATGAAGCAGTTTATCGACGGTCTGGCGTTGCCAGAAGAAGAGAAAGCCCGCCTGAAAGCAATGACGCCGGCTAACTACATTGGTCGCGCCATCACCATGGTTGATGAGCTGAAATAAGCCTCAAAACAGTGCCGGATGGCGATGCTGTCCGGCCTGCTTATTAAGATTATCCACTTTTTCTTTTTTCACTTTACCTCCCCTCCCCGCTGGTTTATTTAATGTTTACCCCCATAACCACATAATCGCGTTACACTATTTTAATAATTAAGACAGGGAGAAATAAAAATGCGCGTACTGGTTGTTGAAGACAATGCGTTGTTACGTCACCACCTTAAAGTTCAGATTCAGGATGCTGGTCATCAGGTCGATGACGCAGAAGATGCCAAAGAAGCCGATTATTATCTCAATGAACATTTACCGGATATTGCGATTGTCGATCTGGGATTGCCAGACGAGGACGGTCTGTCACTGATTCGCCGCTGGCGTAGCAATGATGTTTCACTGCCGATTCTGGTATTAACCGCCCGTGAAAGCTGGCAGGACAAAGTCGAAGTATTAAGTGCTGGCGCTGATGATTACGTGACTAAACCATTTCATATTGAAGAGGTGATGGCGCGAATGCAGGCATTAATGCGGCGTAATAGCGGTCTGGCTTCACAGGTCATTTCGCTACCCCCGTTTCAGGTTGATCTCTCTCGCCGTGAATTATCTATTAATGACGAAGTGATCAAACTGACCGCGTTCGAATACACCATTATGGAAACGTTGATACGCAATAATGGCAAAGTGGTCAGCAAAGATTCGTTAATGCTACAACTCTACCCGGATGCGGAGCTGCGGGAAAGTCATACCATAGATGTACTGATGGGACGTCTGCGCAAAAAAATACAGGCACAATATCCGCAAGAAGTGATTACCACCGTTCGCGGCCAGGGCTATCTGTTCGAATTGCGCTGATGAAAAAATTACTGCGTCTTTTTTTCCCGCTCTCGCTGCGGGTACGTTTTCTGTTAGCAACGGCAGCAGTAGTATTGGTGCTTTCGCTTGCCTACGGAATGGTTGCGCTGATCGGTTATAGCGTCAGTTTCGATAAAACCACGTTTCGGCTGTTACGTGGCGAGAGCAATCTGTTCTATACCCTTGCGAAGTGGGAAAACAATAAGTTGCATGTCGAGTTACCCGAAAATATCGACAAGCAAAGCCCCACCATGACGCTAATTTATGATGAGAACGGGCAGCTTTTATGGGCGCAACGTGACGTGCCCTGGCTGATGAAGATGATCCAGCCTGACTGGCTGAAATCGAATGGTTTTCATGAAATTGAAGCGGATGTTAACGATACCAGCCTCTTGCTGAGTGGAGATCATTCGATACAGCAACAGTTGCAGGAAGTGCGGGAAGATGATGACGACGCGGAGATGACCCACTCGGTGGCGGTAAACGTCTACCCGGCAACATCGCGGATGCCAAAGTTGACCATTGTGGTGGTGGATACCATTCCGGTGGAGCTAAAAAGTTCCTATATGGTCTGGAGCTGGTTTATCTATGTGCTCTCAGCCAATCTGCTGTTAGTGATCCCGCTGCTGTGGGTCGCCGCCTGGTGGAGTTTACGCCCCATCGAAGCCCTGGCAAAAGAAGTCCGCGAACTGGAAGAACATAACCGCGAATTGCTCAATCCAGCCACAACGCGAGAACTGACCAGTCTGGTACGAAACCTGAACCGATTGTTAAAAAGTGAACGCGAACGTTACGACAAATATCGTACGACGCTCACCGACCTGACCCATAGTCTGAAAACGCCACTGGCGGTGCTGCAAAGTACGCTGCGTTCTCTGCGTAGTGAGAAGATGAGCGTCAGTGATGCTGAACCGGTAATGCTGGAGCAAATCAGCCGCATTTCACAGCAAATTGGCTACTACCTGCATCGTGCCAGTATGCGCGGTGGGACATTGCTCAGCCGCGAGCTGCATCCGGTCGCCCCACTGCTGGACAATCTCACCTCGGCGCTGAACAAAGTGTATCAACGCAAAGGGGTCAATATCTCTCTCGATATTTCGCCAGAGATCAGCTTTGTCGGTGAGCAGAACGATTTTGTCGAGGTGATGGGCAACGTGCTGGATAATGCCTGTAAATATTGCCTCGAGTTTGTCGAAATATCTGCAAGGCAAACAGACGAGCATCTCTATATTGTGGTCGAGGATGATGGCCCCGGTATTCCATTAAGCAAGCGAGAGGTCATTTTCGACCGTGGTCAACGGGTTGATACTTTACGCCCTGGGCAAGGTGTAGGGCTGGCGGTAGCCCGCGAAATCACCGAGCAATATGAGGGTAAAATCGTCGCCGGAGAGAGCATGCTGGGCGGTGCGCGGATGGAGGTGATTTTTGGTCGCCAGCATTCTGCGCCGAAAGATGAATAAATATGTCCATACTTCACGCATTACGTTAAGCATCCGTTATAATCGGTTGCAGATACCAGCCTGTGGATGCTTAACATGGAATACCAACTCACTCTTAACTGGCCCGATTTTCTTGAACGTCACTGGCAGAAACGTCCGGTGGTGTTAAAACGCGGCTTTAATAATTTTATTGACCCGATCTCTCCAGACGAGTTGGCGGGTTTGGCGATGGAAAGCGAAGTCGACAGTCGACTGGTCAGTCACCAGGATGGCAAATGGCAGGTCAGCCACGGCCCGTTCGAAAGCTACGATCATCTCGGTGAAACTAACTGGTCATTGTTAGTGCAGGCAGTGAACCACTGGCATGAGCCGACCGCCGCGCTGATGCGACCGTTCCGTGAACTACCGGACTGGCGTATTGATGATCTGATGATCTCTTTTTCTGTACCTGGCGGCGGCGTCGGCCCGCATCTCGATCAGTACGACGTGTTTATCATTCAGGGTACCGGACGTCGTCGCTGGCGAGTGGGCGAAAAGCTGCAAATGAAACAGCACTGCCCACATCCGGATCTGTTACAGGTCGATCCGTTCGAAGCCATCATCGATGAAGAGCTGGAGCCTGGCGATATCCTTTATATTCCGCCAGGATTCCCGCATGAAGGCTACGCGCTGGAAAATGCGATGAACTATTCCGTGGGTTTTCGCGCGCCAAATACGCGGGAATTAATTAGCGGATTTGCCGATTATGTGCTGCAACGTGAACTGGGCGGCAACTACTACAGCGATCCGGATGTTCCACCTCGCGCTCATCCTGCGGACGTTCTGCCGCAAGAGATGGATAAACTGCGTGAGATGATGCTCGAATTGATCAACCAGCCGGAACACTTTAAGCAATGGTTTGGCGAGTTTATATCCCAGTCACGTCATGAACTGGATATCGCGCCGCCAGAGCCGCCTTATCAGCCGGATGAAATCTACGATGCGCTAAAACAAGGTGATGTGCTGGTGCGCCTGGGTGGTCTGCGCGTATTGCGCATTGGCGACGACGTGTATGCCAATGGTGAGAAGATCGATTCCCCGCACCGTCCGGCACTGGATGCGCTCGCCAGCAACATTGCGCTGACCGCGGAGAATTTTGGTGATGCACTGGAAGATCCGTCATTCCTCGCGATGCTCGCAGCGCTGGTCAATAGCGGGTATTGGTTCTTCGAAGGGTAAGTTTGAAGTTAAGCTGGATGCGGCATCACATGCCGCATCCCTTTTCGCTTACTTCCGTTGCGCCGTCAACTCGGCAATACGGACGATCACCTGCACCGCTTTTTCCATACCTTCCAGAGTCACAAACTCATGCTTACCATGATAGTTGTAACCGCCAGTGAACAGGTTCGGGCACGGTAATCCCATAAACGACAACTGCGCGCCGTCGGTACCGCCGCGGATCGGTTTCAGTTCCGGTTCAATATCGCAGTCACGCATCGCCTGCTGGGCGATATCGAGAATATGCGGATGCTCAACCACTTTCTCGCGCATATTGTAGTAACTGTCTTCAATCACCAATTCAATGTAGCAATCAGGATGTAACCCTTTGCCCACTTTTTTGGCGATCTCCATCATTTTACGTTTACGCGCTTCAAACTGTTTACGGTCGAAATCACGGATGATGTAGTGCATATCGGCCCGTTCAACGGTGCCTTTCATGCTCGCCAGGTGATAGAAACCTTCATAGCCTTCTGTCATTTCCGGGCTTTCATCCGCCGGAACTTCCGCATGAATACGTGCCGCCAGCGACAGCGCATTCACCATTACACCTTTCGCTGTGCCTGGGTGAACGTTATTGCCTACAATTTTGATATTGACCGACGCGGCGTTGAAGTTTTCAAACTCCAGTTCGCCTACGCCACCACCATCAACGGTGTAAGCCCAGCGGGCATCGAAGGCGTCAACATCAAAATGTTTCGCCCCTTTGCCCACTTCTTCATCCGGGGTAAAGGCGACGCGAATATCACCATGCGGAATGTTTTTCTGTTGCAATACCGCCAGCGCGGTCATGATTTCTGCAATACCTGCTTTGTCATCGGCACCTAACAAGGTTTTACCATCGGTGGTAATCAGCGTCTGACCCAGTAGCTGATGCAGCACCGGGAACATAACCGGTGATAAAACTTCATCGCCGATACCCAGCGCAATATCGCCACCGCGATAGTTTTCAACAATTTGCGGATTCACATTTTTGCCGCTGCAATCCGGTGAGGTATCCACATGAGAAATAAAGCCAATCGCCGGGATATCGCCAGGGACGTTAGCCGGTAACGTCGCCATCAAAGTGCCCTTCTCACTTAAGGTCACATTGATAAGCCCCATCTCTTCGAGCTGCTCTTTCAGCAGATGCAATAACTTCCATTGGCCTTCCGTGCTGGGAACCTGTCTCACCCCTGCTTTTGATTGGGTATCCAGAGACACGTAGTTCAAAAATCGCTCAAGTAGTTTATCCATGTAGTCACCCTCACTTTTTGTGACAACATTATTAAGAAGCAAGAAAAGACAAATATTGCGTCAGGTCACTTTTACCCCTGCAAGCGGGAATATTTATCAGCATTACCTTAATGAATATAAAGCTAAGCCAGTAATTCACAACAAAGATTGGCGATTCAAGCGGTTTGCCGTAGAATTACCGCCCTCATTAAGAGTCACCAAGGTGGTTAACCACAAACCCCGCATCGGTAAGCCATCCGTTGCGTTTACATGGGACAGAGTAAAAAATTGAATAAACAACCGAGTTCGCTTTCACCGCTGGTGCAATTGGCGGGAATTCGCAAATGCTTTGATGGTAAAGAGGTCATTCCCCAGCTGGATCTGACTATCAACAATGGCGAGTTCCTCACGCTGCTTGGCCCTTCTGGCTGCGGTAAAACAACCGTTCTTCGCCTGATTGCAGGTCTGGAAACTGTTGATTCCGGACGCATCATGCTGGATAACGAGGACATCACCCACGTTCCGGCGGAAAACCGCTATGTGAATACTGTTTTCCAAAGCTACGCACTTTTCCCCCACATGACCGTGTTCGAAAATGTGGCCTTTGGGTTGCGCATGCAAAAAACCCCCGCTGCTGAAATTACGCCCCGCGTGATGGAAGCCCTGCGGATGGTGCAGCTGGAAACCTTCGCTCAACGCAAACCGCATCAGCTCTCTGGTGGTCAACAGCAACGCGTCGCCATTGCCCGCGCGGTGGTTAACAAGCCTCGTCTGTTGTTGCTGGATGAGTCGCTCTCAGCACTGGATTACAAACTGCGCAAGCAAATGCAGAACGAGCTGAAAGCGTTACAGCGTAAGCTTGGCATTACATTCGTCTTCGTGACTCACGACCAGGAAGAAGCACTCACCATGTCGGACAGGATTGTGGTGATGCGCGATGGTCGCATTGAGCAAGACGGCACGCCGCGTGAAATCTATGAAGAGCCGAAAAACCTGTTTGTTGCTGGGTTTATTGGCGAAATCAATATGTTTAACGCCACTGTCATCGAACGTCTCGACGAGCAGCGCGTACGCGCCAACGTTGAAGGCCGCGAATGTAATATCTACGTTAACTTCGCCGTTGAACCGGGGCAAAAACTGCATGTTCTGCTGCGCCCGGAAGACTTACGTGTTGAAGAGATTAACGACGACAACCACGCTGAAGGGCTGATTGGTTACGTTCGCGAGCGTAACTACAAAGGCATGACGCTGGAGTCGGTTGTTGAACTGGAAAATGGCAAGATGGTGATGGTCAGCGAATTCTTCAATGAAGACGATCCTGACTTTGACCACTCTCTCGACCAAAAAATGGCCATTAATTGGGTAGAAAGCTGGGAGGTCGTACTGGCTGATGAAGAACACAAGTAAGTTCCAGAATGTAGTGATTGTCACTATTGTCGGTTGGCTTGTGTTGTTTGTCTTTCTGCCCAACCTGATGATCATTGGCACCAGCTTTTTGACCCGCGACGACGCCAGTTTCGTCAAAATGGTCTTTACGCTGGATAACTACACGCGTCTGCTCGATCCGCTCTATTTTGAAGTGCTATTGCACTCGCTGAATATGGCGCTGATCGCCACCCTCGCCTGCCTGGTGCTGGGCTATCCTTTTGCCTGGTTTCTGGCGAAGCTGCCACACAAGGTGCGTCCGCTGCTGCTGTTTCTGCTGATTGTTCCGTTCTGGACCAACTCATTGATTCGTATCTACGGGCTGAAAATTTTCCTCAGCACCAAAGGCTATCTCAACGAGTTTTTGCTCTGGCTGGGCGTTATTGATACACCAATTCGCATCATGTTCACGCCCAGTGCGGTGATTATCGGTCTGGTTTACATTCTGCTACCGTTTATGGTGATGCCGCTGTACTCCAGTATCGAAAAACTGGATAAGCCGTTGCTTGAGGCGGCGCGCGATCTCGGTGCCAGCAAGTTGCAGACCTTTATCCGCATCATTATCCCACTGACGATGCCGGGAATTATTGCCGGATGTCTGCTGGTGATGCTGCCAGCGATGGGCCTGTTCTATGTGTCCGACCTGATGGGCGGTGCGAAAAACCTGCTGATCGGTAACGTCATCAAGGTTCAGTTCCTCAATATTCGTGACTGGCCGTTTGGTGCAGCCACCAGCATTACGCTGACTATCGTAATGGGCCTGATGTTGCTGGTTTACTGGCGCGCTTCTCGTCTGCTGAATAAGAAGGTGAGCGAATTAGATGATTAATCCTTTATATTCAATGCATTAAGTTTGTTTTTGAGTGGTTTTGCCGTTTAAGGTAACGACGTTATAGATCCTATCAAAATCAATCAATTCCATTCTGGTTTTGGAGAAAGATTTTTCGAGAGCTTCGGTCTTTAACTAAAACTGATTGCGTATAATCCCAATACCCCTCCCCGACTATCTGAATGGTCGGGGAGGCACTTCAAGCACAAAATATCATCCCTGCGCCGTTGATTACTCTGCAGGTGAAGTCGGCCACTCAATATCAGGTGCAGTTGATGTATCAACACGATTCAACAATACCCGATATTTATTCCATGCCTCCAGCAACGATCTTTCTTCCTCCGTTGCGATTTCCAGATCTACAGCATCCTGCAGTGGCGCAATATACTCACTGAATTCCTGGATGTAGAACTGTGTGGTGACGGTCTTCCAGCCATTCGGCTCCTGCTGTATCGAAGCATACCAGGCTATTTCAATATCGCTATGCTGCGGCAGCATTTAACCCCTTGTAATTCATCGCCATAATTGATTTAATTCACAAATAAAACTATAATACGGTGAAACTAATGAAAAAAAACACAGATGATGGGGCTAAAATTTACACACCACTTACCCTAAAGCTTTATGACTGGTGGGTTTTGGGAGTATCAAATTGGCTTGCATGGGGATGTCCTACAAAGGAACACCTTCTTCCACACTTTCTGGAACATTTAGGTAACAACCATCTGGATATTGGCGTTGGAACTGGGTTTTACCTTACTCACGTACCTGAGAGCAGTCTGATATCTTTAATGGATTTGAACGAAGCTAGCCTGAACGCGGCATCGACAAGGGCTGGGGAATCAAAAATTAAACATAAAATTAGCCATGATGTTTTTGATCCTTATCCCGCGGCGTTACATGGTCAATTTGATTCCATTTCCATGTTTTACCTTCTTCACTGCCTGCCTGGAAATATATCTACAAAAAGCTGTGTAATACGCAATGCGGCGCAGGCCTTAACTGACGATGGAACTCTATACGGAGCCACAATTCTTGGTGACGGCGTTGTGCACAATAGCTTCGGTCAAAAACTGATGCGCATTTACAATCAGAAAGGCATCTTTTCAAACACAAAAGATTCCGAAGAAGGCTTAACACATATACTCTCAGAGCATTTCGAGAATGTTAAAACCAAGGTTCAAGGTACTGTAGTAATGTTTTCCGCTTCAGGGAAAAAATAGCATCCAACCGCAGCACGTTCTTGCTTAAGACGTGCTGCGGCATAATCCCAATGATTACTCCCTGACAGGGTTCGTAGGCCACTCAATATCAGGTGCAGTTGATGTATCAACACGGTTCAGCAACACCCTGCATGCCTTCCATGCCGCCAGCAATGATGTTTCCTCCTTCGTTGCATATACTGCTCACCTTTTTCACCCACGATTAACCAACAGCCAGACCAGCAGACACGCCACCACCGGCACAGCAAAATCCATCAGGCTTGCCACATCCCATGCACGTGTATCAAAACCGCCCCACCACGGCATATTCATTCGCTTGCCATGCCCGAACATTTCGATCCAGCGATATTCTGCCTGGGTGTGTTCACGCGCAATGAAGAACGTACAACCGGCTATCGCCCCGTAAGCCCAGTTTCCGGTAAAAAGACCAGCCAGTACCTGCACCGCCACGGCACAAAGCGCATGAAGTATCGACGTGATATCCATCTGCTATCCTTAAAACCACTCCCTGAGCGGGCGCTCTGGTGTAACCACCCACTCACGGAACACGGAATCCTCAAATCCATCGTCAAGAAGACGGATATTAACAAAGTACCCTTCGTTTCGCGTGTATTCTGGTTCTCCGTCATCAGAAACATCTGTCTCCCTGAACGTAAAACCAATCTCATCAACCAGAACGGCATTCTGCAGCTCTTCGTCCTCTTCCCAGTTAAGTTTCCTGAGAAATGCCCTGAAATCTGCTTTATCACTGAAACGCAACGTGAAATCTCTCACTCCACAACCTCCCCAAGCTGCGCATCTGTTAGCTCTTTATGCCAGAGACGAAAATTCCTCACATGCCCAAATAAATGGCGTAATCCTGCTGTAGTTTGTCCACCAATGCGAATGGTTGCTGTACTCCGGATATATTCCCATTTGGTTTTAGTTTCGCTGCTTAACTTACCGTTACTGACTACACATGTGGACCGTTCGGACTTTACCCGCATACCAATAAGCATTTTTTCCAGCCCGGCATTTTCATTTATTCGTCGGTCTGAACCACCTATATCGCAATACGGAAAACCGTCGTACCCACCTGATGAACCAAACCCCATTACGATCCCCGCTCCGGTTTGATGACCGCCGGTATCAAAAACACGCGGCGCTACATTTGGCGTTTTATACCAGTTCTTATGTACCTCACAAAGAACCGTAAAAGGAAGATTATAAAGGTTATTCTTGATTGGGACTGTCACCATATCGCTTGCCCGCGTTGCCGGTGCCGTCCCCGTAACAATAAAAGATGATGCGCCTGTACCAGCCTCAATCTGTGGAGTGGTTACATCGAGATAATCCCCTGATGTAACCATCTGCCCTGTATCCGGAGAATACTGGACAAAACCACCAACCGTATTTTCTGTTGTATCTGCTTTTAATGTAGCCTCAAAAAATATCCAGCCAGTTGCATCATCCTTAACAGACCTTGCTGTAACACGGCTTGTCTGACCTGTCTTGCTAATTATGCGGGTGGTAAGGTTCAGGTTTGCTGCTCCTATTGATGTCCTTACCTCCCCATCATAATGTTCAAATAAAATACGAACGGCGATATTATCAACTTCACTTTTTACCCGACAGGATATAGTTACATGCTTTTCGTCCCCTGAAGTATCAACCCCTCCGGTACTCGAATACAGTCCGATAATGGTATGCGCTTTACTTGTACCAACAATCGAATCCTGTACGACAAACCGACCATAATTAAACCCGAAACTATCTGTGCCTGTTTCTGTAACGTCCAGTGAAGTTGACTTATTCCACTTCGAAGGGTCTGTACTGTTCTGGAAGAAGTTCGTTCTTTGTCCCTCAATAAGCAGGCCATCACACTCAAATCGCGGCTCATTAATTTCCGCCGTTTTCAGTTCGCCAGATTTGTTGATATATGTTGCCGTTGATGCGCGACTGAAATTAACCTGTTTATCACTGGCAACCTGAACCACATTATCACCAATCTTCACTTTTTTATAACCCGGAGAATAGCCCGTAATCATATCCAGCGAATCATTAAAGGGTATCCACACATCCGGCAGCGGCTGTAAAACATATCTGTACGGCTCTGCTGTCTGGTTTGCGTATTCTCTGGCAGCATCTTCACTTGCTTTTGCTGCCGTCTGGCTTGCTGCCGATGCTTTCGCCGAGTTCGCCGCCGCTGTTTCGCTCACCTTTGCGTTGGCTTCACTGTCTTTGGCATTCGTCTCACTGGTTTTCGCTGCCGTCTGGCTGGATTTTGCGTTTTTTTCGCTGGCCTTTGTGGCTGTCTCGCTATTTTTCGCGCTGGTTTCTGATTTTTTGGCTGCTGTCGCGGAGTTTGCCGATGCAGTCTGCGAGGCCGCTGCCGCCTGTGCGCTGTTAGCTGCATTCGTTTCTGAGGTTTTCGCCGCATTCTTCGATGAGGCTGCTGCCGTTTCGGATTTCTTTGCCGCCGCTGCACTCTGTGATGACGCTCCGGCATGACGTGCCACTTCATTCACCATCAGCTCAAAACGGCGCAGTGCCTCCGGACGAACATCATCCTCCGTCATGGCGCCGAGAAAATCATTCAGCGTACCTGGTCTGGAACCTTCATAGACGGTAATGGTCCCGGCATGTGAAGGCGGAAAACCTTCAACCAGCAGGATAACGCTGTACTGGCCATACTCAACGTCCATGCTGTAACGCCCGGCTTCATCCGGATTTTCAGAGGCCACCGTGTTCACCAGTACCGTGGTGCTGTTACGCTTTGCCTTCAGTTGAATAGTGCAGTTCTGTATTGGTTTTCCCGCACCATCTTTCAGCACACCTGAGATTTTTACTGCTGCCATATCCACTCCACAAAAAAGCCCGCCTGAACCGGCGGGCTGTCATAACACTGTGTTACCTGGCTAATCAGAATTTATAACCGACACCCACGATGAAACCGTCAGTGCGCCAGTCGCCACTGCCGGAACCTTCATAAGCAAGGTCAATGGCCACGGATTCGGTCGGGTTAAACTGCACGCCAGCCCCCCACGCCAGAGACGTGT
>OKKG01000571.1_pt1 | contig 12544 bp, 10 predicted proteins | sample 1612731 | NCBI WGS metagenome assembly OKKG01 (sample SAMN04436816, study PRJEB24849) | human gut metagenome | biome: human gut; feature: NICU; material: stool | host: Homo sapiens | place: USA: Saint Louis, MO | collected 2011-05-09 | reverse complement strand
TCGACAACGGCGAGGCGCTGCCGCAGTACGTCAAAGATCACCCGATCTACTACGCAGGTCCGGCCAAGACGCCGGACGGTTACGCCTCCGGCTCTTTGGGGCCGACCACCGCAGGCCGCATGGACTCTTACGTTGATCTGCTGCAGTCCCATGGGGCGAGCAAGATCATGCTGGCGAAAGGCAACCGCAGCCAGCAGGTCACCGACGCCTGCCACAAACACGGCGGCTTCTACCTTGGAAGCATCGGCGGCCCGGCGGCAGTGCTGGCCCAGCAGAGCATCAAGAGCCTCGAGTGCGTGGCCTATCCGGAGCTGGGTATGGAGGCTATCTGGAAAATTGAAGTGGAGGATTTCCCGGCCTTTATCCTCGTTGATGATAAAGGCAATGACTTCTTCCAGCAGATCCAGACCTCGCAGTGCGCCCGCTGCGTGAAGTAACCCACGCCGCCCTTCGGGGCGGCGCTGGTCGATGACAAACCTGATTTCGTTAGGGTGAGCGCCTTTCTGCCGGGTGGCGGCTTTCGCCTTACCCGGCCTACGAAAAACAGCAATATCAATAAGTTATGCAGTTCTCTGTAGGCCCGCGCAAGCGTAGCGCCGCCGGGCAATCCCGACGATTGCATTTTGTCAGCGGTCTGGGCCGCCCCTCGGGGCGGCTTTTTTTATGTCGCTTCGCGGCACGAACCACCAAAACAACTTATCAATCTGGCCAATACTTAGTCTTTTAAGCAGGTGAGCTTTGTCGCTATGACGCACTTTTCATCCAAGGAGAAAGTAATGACAACGCATCGCAGTGAAAAAGACTCGATGGGCGCCATCGAGGTCCCGGCCGATAAACTCTGGGGCGCCCAGACCCAGCGCTCGCTGGAGCATTTCCGCATCTCGACCGAAAAAATGCCCGGGGAGCTGATATACGCCCTGGCGCTGACCAAGCGGGCGGCGGCGAAGGTTAACCAGGATCTCGGACTGTTGACGGCGGAGAAAGCCGGGGCGATCGTCGCCGCCGCTGACGAAGTGCTGGCCGGAAAGCACGCGCAGGAGTTCCCCCTGGCTATCTGGCAGACCGGCTCCGGCACCCAAAGCAATATGAATATGAACGAGGTGCTGGCCAACCGCGCCAGTGAACTGCTCGGCGGAGAACGGGGGATGGCGCGAAAAATTCATCCCAATGACGATGTGAATAAGAGCCAGAGCTCAAATGATGTATTCCCCACCGCCATGCACGTCGCGGCGCTGATTGCCCTGCGGGAAAAAGTGATCCCGTCGCTGCAGGCGCTGCGGGCGACGCTCAATGAAAAAGCGGTGGCCTTCAGGGATATCGTCAAGATCGGCCGCACCCATCTGCAGGACGCCACGCCGCTCACCTTAGGCCAGGAGATCTCCGGCTGGGTGGCGATGCTGGACCATAGCCTGAAGCACATTGAAGCCAGTCAGCCGCATCTTGCCGAGCTGGCGCTGGGCGGGACGGCGGTAGGCACCGGGCTGAATACCCATCCGGAATATGCCGTACGCGTGGCGGCCGAGCTGGCGTCGCTCAGCGGACAGCCATTTGTCACCGCGCCGAACAAATTCGAAGCGCTGGCCACTGTGGATGCCCTGGTCCATGCCCACGGCGCGCTGAAAGGCCTGGCGGCCTCGCTGATGAAAATCGCTAACGATGTCCGCTGGCTGGCCTCCGGCCCCCGCTGCGGCATTGGTGAAATCGCCATCCCGGAAAACGAGCCAGGGTCATCGATTATGCCGGGCAAGGTTAACCCAACCCAGTGCGAAGCTCTGACCATGGTCTGCTGCCAGGTGATGGGCAACGACGTGGCGGTGAATATCGGCGGTGCTTCCGGCAACTTTGAGCTTAACGTCTATCGCCCGATGGTCATCCACAACTTCCTGCAGTCGGTGCGTCTGCTGGCGGACGGTATGGCGAGCTTTAACGAGCACTGTGCGGTGGGTGTTGAACCGAATCGCGAGCGGATCAGTCAGTTGCTCAATGAGTCGCTAATGCTGGTTACTGCGCTGAATACCCATATCGGCTACGACAAGGCGGCGGAAATCGCTAAAAAAGCGCACCATGAGGGGCTGACTCTCAAAGCCTCGGCGCTGGCGCTGGGCTACCTGACGGAAGCCGAATTCGACAGCTGGGTGCGCCCGGAAGAGATGGTCGGCAGCCTGGCTATTCGCTAGCCAGCCAGAGGTGCAGGCGCGGGATAAGCAATCTCAGCGACTGCGCCTCCGGTTTGTAGCGATACTGCACATTGTCGGCATCATAGTTCAGCAGCTCGCCAATATCCGGTACGCTGACCCCCCGGCTGCCGGACATCAGGGCGATCAGCGGGCTGGGGCAGGCGTACTGTACCTGTTTCTGCTCGCCGGCGTACCAAACGCGGGCGATCGGCTGGACTTTCACCGGTCGTTTTATTTTCAGCCGCGCCCGCTGCGGCAGGGCGGCGATATCCTGATACTCCCTTTCCAGTTTGCTCTGCCAATGCTCCCGGGTCCACGGCGGCACCGCCCGCGGCGCTTGCAGGCTTTTCTCCAGCATCATCAACACCTGGTCGCGGGTCAGATTCTTGATGACGTGCTTATTGGCCCAGCCGAAGCGGATGGTGCTCGGGTCGACGAGGGGCGTCAGCGTGCGGTAGGCGCTTAGGGTGATCAACCCCGGCAAATGACGGTGTACCCACTCAAAACGGGCGGTGGGGGGCAGGCCGGAGTCGACGGTGACGATCTTCTCGAAGGTGGCCTTCAGGGCATTGATATGCTGAATACGCGCCAGCAGATCCTGCTGCTCCGCGGCGGTAACCTGCAGGCAGATAGCCCCCGGCAGGCGTACGGCGGCCTTGCTGCTGCGGTTTTCCGATTGCTGCTGGATAAACAGATGGCTGTAGTGGCGCAGGGCGCGCGCCAGGGCCGTCTTGCCGATGTGCTGCACCACCGGAATGGTGGCCAGCGGATCGTGCTCGGCATCCTTACCGATCGCCGGCAGTTCAAATACCCGGCCCGCCAGCAGACGGCAGTCACTTAACGCCTGCTGGAGCGCCTGCAGCTCCAGCTCGATCTGGCGAAAGGTATTATTCAGACGTTCAACGAGGTCGTAGCTGGCCATTATTACCACCTTAGTTACAACATACTATTAGATTTTTGCAGCATACCCAGCCCGCGGCTTCTGCGCAAGTTTTATTCAGGCAGAGGTGAAATCAGGCAGCTGATGATAGACCGGCCAGCTAAAGCAGAAGCGGGCGCCGCCGAGTGGGCTGGCCTCGCAGCGCACCTCGCCGCCCATCGCCTGGGCGATACTGTGGACAATCGCCAGGCCGAGGCCGCAGCCTCCTGTCGCCCGGTCCCGGCTGGGGTCAAGGCGGACAAAGGGCTCAAACACCCGCTCGCGCTCCTCGGGGGCGATTCCCGGGCCGTCATCCTCAACCAGCAACGATGCGCGCGAACCCTGCAGCGTCAGGCTGACCGCCACCCGCTGGCTGCTGTAGCGCAGGGCGTTATTGACCAAATTATCCAGCACCCGCTCCATCAGTCGCATATCCAGCGCGCCGTAGTTACCGTGGGTCAGCGTCGCCAGGGCGACCTCGCGCTGTGGGTTAACCATCTGGATATCCTCGACGTGATCGCTGATCCAGGCGGGAAAATCGGGAGTCGTCAGGCTGAGCTCCGTCTGCGGGCGGTCGAGGCGGGCGTAGGTCAGGAGCTCTTCAATCAGCGCCTCCAGCTGACCGATATCGCGGTTCAGCGCCTGCGATTCCGCCTCGCTGAGATTCTCGCTCATCTCCAGACGGTAGCGCAGGCGTACCAGCGGTGTCCTGAGTTCATGGGCGATGCCGTCAATCAGCTGCTTTTTGCTGGCAATAAGCGCATTAATGTTATCGGCCATTTGGTTAAAGGCTACCCCGAGCCGCTCGAAGCTGGACATACTGTCGAAGTGAATGCGCTCGCTGAGGTGACCTTCGCCAAAGCGCTGGGCTGCCGTCTCAATGCGCAGCATGTCCTGCCAGTGCGGGCGCATCCAGATAAACACCGGAAAGGCCAGCGAGATAGCAATAAACGCCATTAGCGCCACGTCCAGCAGGCGCATCTCATGCAGAAAATAGAGATAGGGCACCGGGCCCACCGACAGCACATAGTGGCTGCGGGGAATGCGCTGAATAAAGGTGTACTGATCGTCGAGGGCGACGATATCGCCGGCGCGCAGGTGCTGCATCGAGCTTTCCGACAGCTTAAATTTGCTGATCGGCTCGATGTGCAGATCAAACGATAAATTCAGGTCCAGCTCTTTAAGGGTCTTGCTCCAGTCGCGCGGCGGTATCTCCCGCAGCTCGCTGCGCATCAGATACAGCGAGCTTTTCATCAAATCGTCAAGCGACTGCCGTCCGGCGCGCTCCGCGGTAAATTTATAGACCAGACCGACCAGCATGGTCATCACCAGAAAGCAGACGAAGAGCAGAAGATAGAACTGCACGAACAGCTTTTTCATTACATTACCGCGTATTCAAGAGAAACCTGTCTGGCGCCCCAGGGGCATCTTCTGCGCGTCGGGGAGTCAATGTTATCGATATCCCCGGGCGAGGCGCGGGGAAATCATCGATACGCTATCAAAGCAGGGTTTATGCCCCCTGACAATAGCCAGCCTGGAGACAGAACGGTGAAAAGGTGACAGTGTCACTCAATGCGTTGATTTCTTCACCCTCGGGGGAGCAGGGCAATCGTATTTTGTGCGTCGATGGATACGCTACTCACGATAATAAGGAATGTCTACCGGATAGGTGGTCGTCAGACTCAGCAGCCGACAGCGCACCAGTTTTTCCGTTTCGGCATACCAGTAAGCAAACTCGCCGGTGGTCTGGTGGTAAATCATCTGATCGAGGTTGGCAAACGGGATCACCAGCAGCGGCCCCTGGCGAACGTGGCCGCCGCCGGTTTCAAAGTGATGCTGCCCCCAGGATTGCTGGGTATGTTCATAGCGATGAAGGATCACCTCGATTTGCCCGCGCTGCGGACAGAGGAGTCGAATATCGGCGTTGTCGAGGGAAAAAGCCCAGCGAGAGAGAGAAGTGAACAGTGAGAGTGCCAAAAGTACAACGTATTTCATCATGCAAAAGTCCTGTGTTTTCAGGCTTTATGCCACTCTGACAGCGGTAAGTCCTTGAGCACAATCATATTGAGGAGTTATGTGATGGGGTTCTGTACGGCTAATTCTATTGATTTAATCAATATGACAAGTTCCGGTGATGAATGTGCGCGCCAGGGACGAACGCAGCAGGCAGCAAACGTGATAACTTTGCCGCCGGCGAGCGCGCGATGAGCGGGCCCCTCGCAGGGCCGCAGAAGGGCCGCTTAGTTATCCCAGGCGTGAGGGGCGAACAGGTAGCCTTTGTTGCGAACGGTCTTAATACGATAGGGCTCCGTGGCGTTGTCGAGCAGTTTTTTGCGCAGGCGGGAGATAGCCACGTCGACGCTGCGATCCATCCCGTCATAGGTAACGCCGCGTAAATTTTTCAGCAGTGCGTCGCGGTCCATAATCTGCCCGGCGTGGGTGGCCAACTCCCACAGCAGATCGAAATCGGCGGTCGACAGGGCGACGTTTTCTCCGCCAAGCAGCACCTGGCGGTTGACCGGGTCAATGGTCAGCGAGCCGAAGGAGATGGTTTTATGTGGCGTGAGCGTTGAGGAGGCGGATCCGGCGCCTGCCGGAGCAATATGCTGGCGCAAATGCAGACGCAGTCGCGCGAGAAGTACCGCTGGCGGGGTGGTTTTCAGAATATAATCGCTGGCGCCCATCTCCAGGGAGAGGATATGGTTCATATCGCTGTAGAGCGAAGTCAGCAGGACAATCGGCCCTTGCCATTGCCCGCGCAGATCGCGACAGAGCGTCATTCCGTCCTTGCCGGGCAGCATAATGTCCAGCAGCACCAGATCCGGTTTCTCCCGCGCGATCACCTCCTCAGCGCGGTCGCCGCGAGGCTCGACCACCACATCCATATCATGCTTGCCGAGATAGGCGGCGATCAGCGTGCCTACCTCAGGGTCATCCTCAACAAAAACGATTTTATTCATGTCTATTGCACATCAGTAAAAGAAGTAACATACACCGCACTTATTTTACCCGCCATTACTCTTTTATAAACAGCGTTAAATCCGCTATGCTGCCCTAACTTATTGATTCACTGTTAAGGCATACGGGCATGGGGCTGTTAATCAAAGGGCTGTTGGGAGCGCTGGTGGTGGTGCTGATTGGCGTGCTGGCGAAAACCAAAAACTACGCTATCGCTGGCCTGGTCCCGCTGTTTCCCACCTTTGCGCTCATCGCCCATTATATTGTCGCCAGCGAGCGGGGGATCGAAGCCCTGCGCGCGACCATCGTATTCGGCATGTGGTCGATTCTTCCCTATTTTATCTATCTGCTGTCACTGTGGTATTTCACCGGGATCATGCGCCTGCCGTTGGCGCTGGCAGGCGCGGTGGGATGCTGGGGGCTGTGCGCCTGGCTGTTAATCCTCGGCTGGAGCCGTTTCCACTAGCGCAGCGGGCGGCCGCCGTCGACAGCGAATGAGCGGCCGGTAACGTAGCGGCTGGTAAACAGGTAATCGATGAGATCGCTAACCTCTTTTTCGCCAGGGGCGATTTTCATCAGCGATTTATCCAGCGCCTGCTGACGATAGGCCTCGTCGTCACCCTCATTAAACATGATTAGCGACGGCGCGATGGCGTTGACCTTAACCTCTGGCGCCAGCTTGCGAGCGAAGGAGCGGGTCATGTTATCCAGGGCGGCTTTGCTGGCGGCATAGGCGATATGTTTGTCGCTCCCGCGCTCCACCACGTAATCGGTGATATGGATAATGTCGCTGGCGGCATGGCCGTGGCCGCGCAGCAACGCCTCCAGCGCATGGTTGAGCAGATAGGGGGCGTTGACGTGGATCTGCATCATGTGGTTGATGACGGTGCTCAGCGGGACGCCCGGCTTTTCCGCCATCCAGTCGCTGGCGTTATGGATGATGGCGCGCAGACCGTCGGTGTGTGATTTGACCGCTTCAGCGAAGGTCAGAATGCCGTCATCGCTGCTAAAATCGGCCTGCAGGCAGAGCGCGCCCGCTTCGCGCAGGCCGTCAATCGCCGGATAGGGCGTACGATAGCTGACGATGACCGGCTGGTGCTGTTGCAGAAAATGGTGTGCCAGAGCGAGGCCGATGCGGCGGCCTGCTCCTGTGATCAGAATCGGGCGGGGCTGTTGTTCAGCCATGGGTATCTCCTATGCGTTCTGCGGCAGGGCGACCGCTTACCCCACCAGCATCCACGTTGCCGGCACAGCGGCAACCAGCAATAAACCAATTAGCGCCACTTCGCGGCGTTTGAGCGAACGATCGTGCTGGTGCGTACGTCGGGCGTACAAAAAGACCAGAAGACCCGGAGCGTAAAGTACCACCGACAACAGCAAATGCACAGGCCCCGACGCGTATAATAACCATATGCCATAAATACAGGCGCCGATAGCCACCGCTTTATGCAGCGGGCGAGTGGCGATTTTCAGCAGAAAGGCGCCGACCAGCAGATAGGGCACGAGAATCATCTCAGAGGCAATGGTCAGCAGCGTGCCGTAGTCCGATCCGGTCAGCCAGATCAGCACCAGCGATACCTGAACGCTGATATTGGTCAACCACAATGAGGCGGAGGGGGCGTTGTTGCTATTCTGACGGGCAAACAGGCGCGGGAAGGCTTTATGAGTGGCGGCGAGGAAAGGCACCTCCGCGGCCATGATGGTCCAGCTGAGATAAGCGCCGCACACCGACACGATCAGCCCGGCGGCAATGACGATCTCCCCCCACGACCCCATCAGCCTGACCATCAGTCCCGCCATCGACGGGTTGCGCATTTCGGCCAGTTCGCTGCGCGGCACGACGCCCAGCGACAGCAGGGTGACCAGCAGATACACCGCGAGGGCCGACAGCACCGCCAGCAGCGTCGCGCGGCCAACGTCGCGCTTGTGTCGCGCCCGCGCGGACACGACTACCGCCCCCTCCACGCCGATAAACACCCACAGGGTGATCAGCATGGTGTTTTTGACCTGCTCCCATACCGGCACGCCCAGCGCCAGGCCGCTAAAATCGAGGCGGAACGTATCCAGCTGAAAGGCCAGGGCGGCGAGCGCGACGAAGGCGCCCAGCGGCAGAAGCTTGGCGAGGGTGGCCACCAGGTTAATCCCCGCTGCCGTCTGGACACCGCGCAGGACCAGAAAGTGGACGACCCACAGCAGAACCGACGCGCCAACGATAGACTGCCAGGTATTACCATCGCCAAACAGGCGCAGCTCAGGGGTATCGGTGAAAAAACTGAGCGCCGAAAAGACGATAACCAGATAGTAGACATTGGCGATCACCGCGCACAGCCAGTATCCCCAGGCGGAGCAGAAGCCGATCAGTTCGCCGAATCCTTCGCGAGCGTAGGTGAAGATCCCGCCGTCGAGGTCGGGACGAATACGGGTCAACAGCAGCATGGCGAAAGCGAGAAACAGGATCCCGACGCCGGTGATGGCCCAGCCAATGAGCAGAGCGGAGGGGCTGGCCACGGCAGCCATATTTTGCGGCAAACTGAATACGCCAGCGCCGAGCATTGAGCTAAGGACCAGGGCGGTCAGGGCGCTCAGGCCCAGTTTCTTTTCCATTGCATTCCCGAGGTGAAAATGGCTGTTCCAGAATATTTATTTTGCGAAATCGCATAAAAATGGAGGATTGCGCTAAGGCGCAGGATTTTACGGAGTGTCCGGGGGCCATGCAATGGCGGGGGATGAAAAAAAATGAAAAGGCGGCAATGCGCCGCCTTTTTAGCCAGCCAGCAGCGATTATTTGTACAAATCGGCGCTGATGGTGATGTTGCCGCCGCGTTCCTGCCACTGGCGAGTGATGTGGTAGTACTTCGCCCCTTTCTTCGCCGCGCGTTTCGCCGTCTGATAGGAGATTTCGGTCATGTTGCCGTAGTTGCCGGTGAACTGGATGTTATCGAACGGCACCATTTGCGCCGCAGTCACTTTGTTCACTTCTTCGACCTTAGTGCCGTTCGGCAGGGTGACAGTGTAACGTCCACCTTTCGAAGACTGAGTCTCAAAGAAACGCCCAACGCCGGTACCCGAACCCACCGCGGCGGTGGTGGCAACGCCAGGAATTTCAACGTTCTTCGCCGCTTCGCCGCCTTTGGCCAGCGCTGCGCGGCCAGCTTCAGAGTCAGCCGGGATAGCGTCCGGGCTCTGCAGCACGCGTTTTTCAGCATCTTTTTTGTAGATATAAGCGGTAATGCGCTGGTTGCCGCCCTGGTTGGCGTCAACCTGGCGGACGATAAAGAACGCATAGGCGCCTTTTGCTTTCGCCGCTTTGGTGATGGCGTCGTTGACTTCCGGCTGGCTGCGATAGAAGCCCTGAACGGTGACGGTGTCGTAAGGCATCAGCTCAACGGCCTGATCTTTCGGCAACTCCATCACGCCGTTGATAATGCGATTCTTCGGCGCATCCGCTTTCGGCGCGTCTTCTTTATAAAGGTCAGCCGTGACGCGCCAGTTGCCGCCATTGCCGTAGTCCGACGTGTCGACAACATAGAATGAGGCCGCGCCGTCTTTGTCGGCTTTGCGCGATACTGCCTGTACCGCATCGCCAATGGCATTAAACCGGCCGGTGACGACAACGCGATCGTAGGGCTTCAGCGCAGCCGCCTGCTCCGGGGTCAACTCGGTCGCTGCATGGGCAGACAACGTGGCGGTTGTCAGGAGAGCAGACGCCAGGAGGGTGTTTTTAAGCTTCATAAAAATAATCCTTTGCCTTGCGCAAACCATATACTGGTGTTGTTGTTGACTGAAAACGTTTGATTATTGCATTTAATCGCCGTGACTGTCTGCGTCAATTTTTGCTTGCCGCCCGAATCGTATACTACGGAAAGATAACATTTTTCGATATGTTGAAAAAACAGGCGCTTGACCAGCAAAAACGATAATCAATACCACTTTTATTAGTTAATGTAATGTTAACACAATGATCTCAATGGCGATAAATGGCGTTTTATACCGCAGGATAAGCGGATTATCAGGCCTGGGCGGCAAATTCAGGTAAATATTGCTGCCCGGACCCATCTGAGCTGACAATAAGCAATAAAATCAAAATTTGTGTTTTATCGCAGTAGATCACAATCGGTATTTTCAGTAGGTTATAAAAAGTTTGTTACTGTTTCATTTTGTAGACAGCGAAAGATGGCGAGGAAGATTTTGCCGTCCTGGCGTTGTTGGGCAGAAAAGTAAACCATCATCAAAAACCGATGGAAGGGAAAACTATGCGTATTGGTGTACCACAAGAAAGGCTAGCCCAGGAGACCCGGGCCGCCGCCACGCCGAAGACCGTTGAGCAATTGCTCAAACTCGGCTTTAGCGTCGCGGTAGAAAGCGGCGCCGGGAAGCTGGCCAGCTTTGACGATGAGGCCTTTGCCGAGGCAGGAGCTGAAATCGTGACCGGCGACGAGGTATGGCAGTCTGATGTCATCCTTAAGGTCAATGCTCCGAATGACGATGAAATTGCCCTGCTGAATCAGGGGACCACGCTGATTAGTTTTATCTGGCCGGCGCAAAACCCGCAGCTGATGGAAAAACTGGCGGCCCGTAATATCAACGTAATGGCGATGGATTCCGTGCCGCGTATTTCCCGCGCCCAGTCGCTGGATGCGCTCAGCTCAATGGCCAACATCGCCGGGTACCGCGCTATCGTTGAAGCGGCGCATGAATTTGGTCGATTTTTTACCGGGCAGATTACGGCGGCAGGCAAGGTTCCGCCCGCCAAGGTGATGGTCATTGGCGCCGGGGTAGCCGGTCTGGCGGCGATTGGCGCCGCCAACAGCCTGGGCGCTATTGTTCGCGCCTTCGATACCCGTCCGGAAGTGAAGGAGCAGGTGCAGAGTATGGGCGCCGAGTTCCTCGAGCTGGACTTTAAAGAGGAAGCGGGCAGCGGCGATGGCTACGCTAAGGTGATGTCTGAGGCCTTTATTAAGGCTGAAATGGCGCTGTTCGCCGCGCAGGCGAAAGAGGTCGATATCATTGTCACCACGGCGTTAATCCCGGGCAAACCGGCGCCGAAGCTGATCACCCGCGAAATGGTCGACTCCATGAAATCGGGCAGCGTGGTGGTCGATCTGGCCTCGCAAAACGGCGGCAACTGTGAGTACACCGTACCGGGCGAAGTGGTGACCACCGCCAACGGCGTGAAAATCATCGGTTACACCGATCTTCCTGGCCGTCTGCCGACCCAGTCCTCCCAGCTCTACGGCACCAACCTGGTGAACCTGCTGAAGCTGCTGTGCAAAGAGAAAGACGGCAATATCGTTATCGATTTCGATGACGTGGTAGTGCGCGGCGTGACCGTTGTTCGCGAAGGTGAAATCACCTGGCCGGCGCCGCCGATTCAGGTCTCCGCTCAGCCGCAGGCCGCGGCGAAAAAAGTGGAAGCGCCGAAAGAAGCGGTGAAACCGGCGTCGCCGTGGCGCAAATATGCGCTGATGGCGCTGGCGATTATTCTCTTCGGCTGGCTGGCCAACGTGGCGCCAAAAGAGTTCCTCGGCCATTTCACCGTCTTCGCGCTGGCCTGCGTGGTGGGTTACTACGTGGTGTGGAACGTCTCCCATGCGCTGCATACGCCGCTGATGTCGGTGACCAATGCCATTTCGGGCATTATCGTGGTTGGCGCGTTGTTGCAGATAGGCCACGGCGGCTGGGTCAGCTTCCTGAGCTTTATCGCGGTGCTGATCGCCAGCATTAATATTTTCGGTGGTTTTACCGTGACTCAGCGCATGCTGAAAATGTTTCGCAAAGGATAAGGGGTAGCACATGTCTGGTGGATTAGTAACGGCTGCATACATTGTTGCTGCAATCCTGTTTATTTTCAGCCTGGCGGGCCTGTCGAAACACGAAACGTCGCAGCAGGGCAACTATTTCGGCATCGCCGGGATGGCCATTGCCCTGATCGCTACCATCCTGGGGCCGGACGCCGGCAACGTCGGCTGGATTATTCTTGCGATGGTGATCGGCGGGGCGATCGGTATTCGTCTGGCGAAGAAGGTCGAGATGACCGAGATGCCGGAGCTGGTGGCTATCCTGCACAGCTTCGTGGGTCTGGCAGCGGTGCTGGTGGGTTTCAACAGCTACCTGCAGCATGAAACCGGTATGGAGCAAATTCTGGTCAATATTCATTTGACCGAAGTGTTCCTCGGGATCTTCATCGGCGCGGTGACCTTCACCGGTTCGGTGGTGGCGTTTGGTAAACTGCGCGGCAAAATTTCCTCCAGGCCGCTGATGCTGCCCAATCGCCATAAGCTGAACCTGGCGGCGCTGGTGGTTTCCTTCATCCTGATGGTGATTTTTGTTCGCTCTGACAGCACCGGCACCCAGGTTCTGTGCCTGCTGGTGATGACCGCGATCGCGCTGGCCTTTGGCTGGCACCTGGTGGCCTCTATCGGCGGTGCGGACATGCCGGTGGTGGTCTCGATGCTCAACTCCTACTCGGGCTGGGCGGCAGCGGCGGCGG
>OKKG01000559.1_pt1 | contig 12679 bp, 9 predicted proteins | sample 1612731 | NCBI WGS metagenome assembly OKKG01 (sample SAMN04436816, study PRJEB24849) | human gut metagenome | biome: human gut; feature: NICU; material: stool | host: Homo sapiens | place: USA: Saint Louis, MO | collected 2011-05-09 | reverse complement strand
CACGACGCGGTGAGATGCAGCTCAATACCGACATTATCAACCTGTTTTTGGAAACGAAAGATATTATGCAGGAACAGCTCGACGCCTATAAAAGTTCGGCAGAGCCTGATGCCGCCAGCTTTGAATACATCTGCAACGCGCTGCGTCAGTTAGCGCTGGAAGCCAAAGGTGAGGCGTCTGCGCCCGCTGTCCCTGCGGCAAAACTGAGCGTTGTTGACGCCGTGGCCGAACCCGATACGGCGCCTGACGCGCCCGCAGGAAAACTGCGCGTGGTGCTGTCACGTCTGAAAGAGAACGAGGTCAACCTGCTGGAAGAGGAGCTGGGGAACCTGGCGACGCTCAGCAACGTGGTGAAGGGCAAAGACAGCCTGGCCGCGACGCTCGACGGCGGGATCGGCCAGGATGACATCGTGGCGGTGCTCTGCTTCGTCATTGAAGCGGATCAGATTGCGTTTGAAACCGAGGCGGCGGCCGTTGAAGCGCCAGCTCCGGCAGAGAATATCCCTGCGGTAGTTGCCGCTGCCCCGGCCCTGAAAGCCGTGCCAAAAGAGACGGCTGCCCCGGCCCGTGGTGAAAAACCGGCGGCGCGTTCCAGCGAGTCCACGAGCATTCGCGTGGCGGTGGAGAAAGTGGATCAGCTGATCAACCTGGTGGGTGAACTGGTGATCACCCAGTCGATGCTGGCCCAGCGCTCCAACGAGCTGGACCCGGTGACCCACGGCGATCTCATCACCAGCATGGGCCAGTTACAACGTAACGCCCGCGATTTGCAGGAATCGGTGATGTCCATCCGCATGATGCCGATGGAATATGTCTTCAGCCGCTTCCCGCGCCTGGTGCGCGACCTGGCCGGCAAGCTCAACAAACAGATCGAACTCACGCTGATGGGCAGCTCCACCGAGCTGGACAAGAGCCTGATTGAACGCATTATCGACCCGTTAACGCACCTGGTGCGTAACAGCCTCGACCACGGCATCGAGCTGCCGGAAAACCGCGTGGCAGCCGGAAAATCGCCCGTGGGCAACTTGATCCTGTCAGCGGAACATCAGGGCGGCAACATCTGCATCGAAGTGACCGATGACGGCGCGGGCCTGAACCGCGAACGCATTCTGGCGAAGGCGATCTCGCAGGGAATGGCGGTCAACGAAAACATGACCGACGAAGAAGTGGGCATGCTGATTTTTGCCCCGGGCTTCTCAACCGCAGAGCAGGTCACCGACGTTTCCGGCCGCGGCGTGGGCATGGACGTGGTGAAACGTAACATTCAGGAGATGGGCGGTCACGTTGAGATCCAGTCTAAGCAGGGCGCGGGCACCACGATTCGCATCCTGCTGCCGCTGACGCTGGCCATTCTTGACGGCATGTCCGTTAAAGTGGCGGACGAAGTCTTTATTCTGCCGCTGAACGCGGTGATGGAGTCCCTCCAGCCGCGTGAAGAAGATCTGCATCCGCTGGCGGGCGGCGAGCGCGTGCTCGAAGTGCGCGGCGAGTACCTGCCGCTGGTGGAACTGTGGAAAGTGTTTGAAGTGGACGGGGCAAAAACCGAGGCCACGCAGGGTATCGTTGTGATCCTGCAAAGCGCCGGACGCCGCTACGCGCTGCTGGTCGATCAGCTGATTGGTCAGCATCAGGTGGTGGTTAAGAACCTGGAAAGTAACTACCGCAAAGTGCCGGGGATCTCTGCTGCCACCATCCTGGGTGATGGTAGCGTCGCGCTGATCGTCGATGTATCGGCACTTCAGGGATTAAATCGTGAACAACGTGTGGCGAACACAGCCGCCTGATTAAGTAAAAGGTAATAACATGACCGGTATGAGTAACGTAACGAAACTGGCGGGCGAGCCATCTGGACAGGAATTCCTGGTTTTCACTTTAGGGGATGAAGAGTACGGTATCGACATCCTGAAAGTGCAGGAAATTCGCGGTTACGACCAGGTAACGCGCATTGCGAACACGCCAGCGTTTATCAAGGGTGTGACCAACCTGCGCGGTGTGATTGTGCCTATCGTGGACCTGCGCGTGAAGTTTAGCCAGGGCGATGTGGAGTACAACGATAACACGGTGGTGATCGTCCTGAATCTGGGGCAGCGCGTGGTGGGGATCGTGGTGGATGGCGTGTCTGATGTACTGTCGCTGACCGCCGATCAAATCCGTCCTGCGCCGGAGTTTGCGGTCACGCTGTCGACGGAATACCTGACGGGGCTGGGTGCGCTCGGCGAGCGTATGCTGATTCTGGTGAATATTGAGAAGCTGCTGAACAGCGAAGAGATGGCGCTGCTGGATATCGCGGCGAATCATGTAGCATAAAACAAAGCCGGGTGGCGGCTTCGCCTTACCCGGCCTACAAATGGCTCGAACACGTAGGCCGGGTAAGCGTCAGCGCCACCCGGCTCTTTTGTATCCTTACGCCTCCTGCTCCACCAGCGCTGCTTCCGCTTCCCGCGCCCCTTCATTCTGCGACAGCATCGCCGTCGCAATCCCGTTCCCCAGCACATTAATGGCGGACCGTCCCATATCCAGGAAATGGTCAATCCCCATCAGGAGCAGGATCCCGGCCACCGGAATGTTAAAGCTCGGAATGGTTGCCGCCAGCACCACCAGCGACGAGCGCGGTACGCCCGCAATGCCCTTTGAGGCCAGCATCAGCGTTAACATCAGCACCGTCACCTCGGTGAAACTCAGGTGAATGTTGTACGCCTGGGCGATAAACATCGAGGCGAACGAGCAGTACACCATAGAGCCGACCAGGTTAAACGAGTAGCCAATCGGCAGGACGAAAGAGGCGATATTACGTGAACAGCCGAAGCGCGCTAACTGCTCCAGCGTTTTCGGGTATGCCGCTTCTGAGCTGCTGGTGGTAAACGCGACCAGCACCGGATCTTTCAGCATCGCCACCAGACGGAAAATCTCTTTTTTCAGCACCATGTAACCTACCGCCAGCAATACCAGACAGGTCAGAAGGATCGCCACATAGTAACCGCCAATAAACGAGGCATAGTTCAGCAAAATGCCCAGACCCTGAGTGGCAATCACGGACGAAATCGCGGCAAAAATGGCCAGCGGCGCAACGTACATCACGTAGCCCGTCACTTTCAGCATAATGTGGGAGACTACATCCAGCGCCGCCACCAGCGGGGCGTTGAATTTCTGACCTAATGACGCGCCGCCGATGCCGAAGAACATCGAGAAGACCACAATTTGCAGGATCTCATTGTTCGCCATCGCGCCGGCAATGCTGGTTGGAATGGTGTGTGACAGGAAGGCTTTCAGCGACATCCCGCTAACGGCCAGGCCGGTATCAACTGTCTCGGTCGGAATGCTCAGGTTCAGACCGCTGCCGGGTTGTTCAAGGGTGACAATAAACAGCCCCACCAGAATGGAAAGCACGGATGAGCTGATAAACCACACCATCGCTTTACCCCCGACGCGCCCAATCGTCGACGTTTCACCCAGCTTCATAATGCCCACCGTCAGGGTGCTGAACACCAGCGGGGCAATCACCATCTTAATCAGCCGCAGGAAAATATCGGTCAGCAGGGTGATGTTCTCCGACCAGGCCTGTATCGCGTTGGGCGAAGCATACTCATGGATCGCCGCACCTGAAAGAATGCCCGCCAGCATGAAAATCACGATGAAGAGCGTGAGTTTGTTTGCACTTGCCACAAAAAGATCCTCTATGCGCTAAAAGAGTTTCCTGCGTCAATGCATACAAAATTTTTATTTAAGCGCAGGAAAATATTCGGGGCATAAATTGAAGTAAAGCTGCGTGAGTTACAACTTGTTTTTAATTTTTATGAAATTCGTTGTTTTTACTATGACGATATATTGTGATGTGGATCACATTACAGGCGATATATCCTCAAATTAAGCAAGAATAATGCCCGTTTTATTTTGCTAACTCTTTGTAATATTTGTTAATAGTGTGTTAATTCAAGGGCGGGTGTCTCCTCTCCGTTGAAAGTGGTTGAAGCGTGAACCATAAACTAAATTCTCAGTAACCGCGCCGGGGAATGTTTAAGCGGGGCTAACATATTGAACAGTATGAATAAAATAGGGCAAGCGAACCATTATTTCTTCTGGAGGGTGGTAAATGAAAAGAAAACTTCTTTTTATCTGCGCGGGTACACTGCTGTCGGCGGCGACTGTCGGTCAGGCGCTGGCAGTCACCAGTAGCGGTACTATCGGGGCGACGCTGACGCTGACGAACGGTTGTTTGATCAACGGCTCGCCAACGCAAAATGGCATTAACTTCGGGACACTCGATTTCGGGACCCATCCTGCGACATTCTCCACCCTGACAACCCAGTTAACCGGGGCCAGCGGCGGAAACACCTTTACCATTCAATGTACCACTGCCAGTTACACGGTGGCGATCACCGGCAACACCAACGCGACCGCACCCGGAACCGTTGTCGGCACCCCTGGCACACCCGCCCGCTATCTGGTGAACACCGCCAATGCGGCACAGGGCGTGGCATACAGCCTCTATAGCGACAGCGGGTACAACAACGTGATCGCTAACAACGCCGCGTTGCCCGTAGCTTCCACGGCGGGCGGGGTGAACAGCTATACCCTCTACGGGCGCATAACGGGCGGCGGCAATAGCGTAACGGTTGTACCGGGAACCTATACCGACACGATTAACGTCAGCGTCACCTACTGATTCAGCCATGAAGGCATTGTGTTTATGTCTGCGCGAAAGCGCAGAGGGCGTCGTGCACCCTTTTTTGGCTCTGATCGTCGCGCTGATGATGATCTGCGACGCCGGGGCGGTGACCTCCCAGTCCTTCAGGGTGAGCGCGACGGTAGTACCAGGGTGCTCAGTGAGTACCGGCACGGGCGGGCGCTTTGGGACGCTGGATTTTGGAACCCGCAATGGCGTGGACAACACGCCGGTCAGCACCAGCTTTGTCGCCGACGGCGCGTTGTCCATCGCCTGCACGCCGGGCGTGGCGCTGAGCATGAGCATTGACGGCGGCCAGAATTACAGCTCGGTGCGACGGATGACGCGTTCAGGCGGGACCGAAGTTGTTGGTTACCGGCTCTATAGCAGCAGCTCTCTGGCGGCGAACAGTGAAATTGGGGTTAACCAGGCCATACCGATTACCTATACCAACAGCAATAACATCGCGCTGCCTCTTTTTGGCGTCGCGCTCCTGACGGGGTTTAGCCTGCCGGGAACATATTCAGATCAACTCACCGTGACCTTGTCATGGTAGGAAAGGGAGAACATCGATGAAGCCATTTTTCAGGCGATCGGGCCTGGTGGGTCTGTTGGGGGCAACGGCTCTGGCAGCGGGCCAGGCGCAGGCAGCGGCAACCATTCTTCTGTGGCCCATCGATCCGTGGCTGTCGGCAGAGGCCAGAGCAACTGAATTGTGGATCCAGAATCAGGGCAACAGCGCCACGACAATGCAGGTGCGTATTGTGCGCTGGAAGCAGGAGGGAGGATATGAGCGATACACCGCCCAGCAGGATGTGGTTGCCAGCCCGCCGATCGTGACCATCGCCAAAGGCAGTAAACAGCTTATTCGCCTCATCAAGCAGGGGACGATCCCGTCGGGGGTTGAGCAGGCTTACCGCATTATTGTGGATGAAATTCCCCAGCCGGATACCAAAGCGGAACCGTCCATGGGCCTCAAACTGCAAATGCGCTATTCGATTCCTTTATTTGTTTATGGGCAGGGGATCCCCACCCTCAACGAAGGGGCGCACCACGCGCTGGCGAACACGCAACAGCTGAGCTGGCGGGTCGTTCAGGAGGGGGGGAAACCCGCGTTTCAGGTCCGTAATCAGGGGGATGTTCACGTCCGGCTCAGCCAGGTTGCGGTTGAGCAGGGCGGGCAAAAACGCACGGTTGCCGAGGGGCTGCTGGGTTATGTGCTGCCAGGCAGCACCCGAAGCTGGCCGCTTCCGGCAGGGATTTATCAGCCGAACCGGATGAGCGCGCAAATTAATGCCAGGGATACGCAATGGCAATCGACGCCCGTCAACTGAAACCGGCGATGATGATCCTGCTTTGCGTCAGTACCAGCGCCTTTGCCGAAACCGGCGACGACAGTTTACCGCCGCCGCCGGATGCACGGACGATGAACGGCGAAGCAGTATTCCAGCTCGCCCTGGTGCTGAACCACTATGACACGGGTCTGGTGGTGCCGGTGACGCAGCGTGAGGGCGCCTGGTTTATTTCGGGCGCGGATTTGCTCCGCGCCGGGCTGCCGCCCGCGCATGTGCCAGCCGGTGAGGTGAATCTCTCGACGCTTACGTCGGTACGCGCAGAGTACGACAGCACGGCCCAGCGCCTGTTGCTGACGGTCCCCCGGGACTGGGTCGCGGCGCGGATCACGCCGTTCAGCGAACAGAGCACGCAAAGCAAGCCGCACTATGGCCGCGGCGCGCTGCTCAATTACGACGTTTATACCAACCATTCCGAACACACGGGCGGTCAGGCATCGGTCTGGCACGAGTTCCGCTATTTCAATGAGGATTATTCATTTTCATCGACGGGTTACGCCCGGCAGAATTTCACCGGTAACAGCGGACAGCAGGAAGGGTACGTGCGTTATGACTCTACGTTACTGATCACCAACGAAGAGGATGCCACCACCTGGTCCGCCGGGGACGTCATCAGCGATGCGCTGAGCTGGAGCACCAGCGTGCGCATGGGCGGGATCAGCTACGGGCGCGACTTCTCCCTGCGTCCGGATCTGGTGACCTGGCCGCTGCCCGCGTTTTCCGGCGAGGCGGCCGTCCCGACCTCGGTCGATCTCTTTATTAATGGCTACCGTTCCGGCTCCACCCGCCTTCAGCCGGGGCCGTTTACCCTCACCAATCTGCCGTATATCAACGGTGCCGGGGATGCGGTACTGGTTACCACGGATGCGCTGGGACGTCAGGTGAGTACCACGTTGCCGTTTTATGTCAGCAGCGATCTGCTTAAGCAGGGGTTAAGCGACGGCGCCGTGACGCTGGGCAGCCTGCGGCGTAACTACGGTATTGAGAATTTTGACTATGGCCCGGCGGCGGGCAGCGGATCGTACCGCTACGGGGTGACCGACTGGCTGACGCTGGAGGGGCATGCGGAAGGGGCGGAGTCGCTGGCGCTTGGCGGCGCGGGCACGGTGCTGAAGCTTGGGCGTTTTGGCGTGGTCAATACCTCGTGGACCCAAAGCCGCATGCGCGGCGATAGCGGCGGCCAGATAAACTGGGGCTATCAGTACAACACCAGCGAGTTTAGCGTAGCGACCCAGCATACCCGGCGCGACCGTGGCTTCGGCAACCTCGCTCTGTACGATCAGCCCACCGTTTATGATGAAAATGATAACCCCGTTGCCAGCCTGAGCCGCAATACCGACCAGTATTCCTTAACCTTTAACCTCGGCGGTTACGGCAATATCGGTGCGGCGTGGATCGGGGTTGAGAGTTTTGACAGTCAGAAAACTGAGCTGCTCAACCTCTCCTGGAGCCGTAATCTGTGGGGCTCAAGCATTATTTATCTGGCTGCCAGCCGTGACCAGCAGCGGGGCGACTGGACGGTTGCGCTGTCGTTGCAGGTTCCCCTCGGCGAACGTGACAGCGCCGCCGTCACCTTTGAAAACACTCCTGACGCAGGCAGCACTCAACGCATTAACTACAACCACTCGATGCCTTCAGACGGCGGCTTTAGCTGGAACATGGCCTGGGCCAACCAGTCGCGGTCGAGTAACTATCAGCAGGCCACGCTCGGCTGGCGGAATAACAACGTGGAGCTACAGGGCGGCGGCTACGGTGAGAAGGGCATGATGACCTGGTGGGGCGAGGCGATGGGCTCTGTCGTGCTGATGGACGGTGAGCTGTTTGCGGCGAACAAAATCAACGATGCGTTTGTGGTGATCAGCACCGACGGACATCCGGATGTTCCCGTCAGCTACGAAAACCAGCCGGTCGGAAAAACCAATAACAAAGGCTATCTGCTGGTGAGCGGCGTTTCCGCCTATTACCCGGCAAGTTACCGCATCGATACCCTGAACTTACCCGCGGATACCCGGCTGAAAGAGACCGAGCGTCGGGTGGCGATTCGTCGGCATAACGGTTATCTGGTGGATTTCCCGATGGAGCAGGAGCGGGTTGCCAGCGTGATCCTGCACGATGCGCAGGGCAATGCGATCCCGGTGGGAAGCCAGGTCAGACGCGCATCCCGCAGCAGCGCGGTTGTCGGCTACGACGGCCTCGCCTGGCTGGAAAACCTCAACGATGTGAATCCGCTCGAGGTCATCACCCCGGAGGGTAAACGCTGTACGGCAACGCTGACCGTTGGCGCAAACCCTGAACATAAGCTGCAAACCTACGGTCCGCTGACCTGTCGGGAGGCGCCGTGAGACGCCTGTTAATCGCGCTGCTGTTGCTATTTTCTGGCGGCAGCTGGGCGGCCTGTACCGTCAGTACGGTGAATGCCTCGTTTGGCAGCGTCACCTCGTTCGCACTCAGCGGTACCGGGGAAGTGGAAACGACGGGCACGCTGGTGGTGACCTGCGATACCGTTCTCAACCTGTTAACCAACGACTCGGTGACGCTGAATTACACTTCGGCATCCGTCTTCGCGAATAGCCGGGCGACCATGAAGCGTACGGACAACGCGGCTATTACCGATGTCATCCCTGCGCGGCTGTGCGGGGCGTCCGGCTGCGGCGGAAACAGTGAAATACAAATCAGCAAAGCCTATACCTGGAGCGGAAACACGCTGCTCGGGCTGCTGGGTTCAAGGCGCTACAACATTCCCCTTTATTTCCGGACCGTAATGGGGCAGAACGTCACCGCCGGGCCGTATCAGGTGTTGTTAACGTTCAGCATTAACTACAACGTGTGCGCCGTTGGCGCGGTCGGAGCGTGCCTGTCCCCGCAAACCGGCACGGCAACCACCTCGATCCTCCTTAACATGACCGTCACCAACGATTGCAGCACCATGACCACGCCGGACGCGAATTTTAACAGCGCGCCGCTGGTGCAAAATTTTCCTACCGTTTCACAGTCGGTCGCCGTCACCTGCACCAAGGGCATCACCTACACCATAGGCATTAATAATGGGGCAAACGCCCTGAACAACGTGCGTCGTATGGTCAGCGGCAGCAACTTCATGAGTTACGACATCTATAAAGAGGCGACCAGCAACCGCTGGGGCGGCAGCGGCAGCGAGCGCTGGGCCAGCGCCAGCTCATCGCAGGTCAGTACGGTCGGGCTTTTACGTACCTACAACTACACCGCCAAAGTTTTGACCAGCCAGGCCACGCCGCCTGCCGGAACCTACACCGACACGCTGATTGTCGACGTCGCATTCTGACTCCCGCGCTTTTCCCTTTCGCAAATGTAAAGTTCCTGAGGCCTGTGCCGATAACACCGTTAATAAATCTATGAGAAGGTGTTGTATGTTGAACCGTATCCGCGTTGTCACAATGCTTATGATGGTGCTGGTCATTTTCGCACTTCTTCAGCTTATTTCTGGCGGCCTCTTTTTCTCGTCGTTAAAACAGAACCAGGACAGCTTCGCGGCATCGAACGATTTGCGAATGCAGCAAAGCGAACTGACCACGACCTGGGATCTGATGTTGCAGACGCGTATCAACCTGAGCCGCTCGTCTGCCCGCATGATGATGGACCCGAATAACCAACAGAGCAGCGCAAAAACGGAACTGCTGAAGAATGCGCGCGCCACGCTGGCAGACGCGGCGAAACATTACGACGCCTTCAAAAAAATCGCCCCTCAGCCGGCAATGGCGCAGGCGAGCGCGAACATAGATGAAAAATATCAGGCCTACTTCGCTGGCCTCACGGAGCTGGTGCAGTTTCTGGAGCAGGGCAATATGGACGCCTATTTCGCGCAGCCGACCCAGGGAATGCAGAACGCCCTCGGCGCGGCGCTCGGCGAGTACGCCAAAGCCAGCGGCGAGCTTTATCACTCCGCCTTTACGCAAAGCCAGAACGACTACCGTTTCGCGAAATGGCAGATGGCGGTTCTCGCCCTCGCGCTGGTCATCGTGCTGGTGGCGGTGTGGTACGGCATTCGTCATATCCTGCTTAACCCGCTTGGTCGCGTCATTGCCCATATCCGTGATATTGGTCGGGGCGATCTCACGAAAACGCTGACCGTTTCTGGCCGCAATGAGATCACCGAGCTGGCAACCAGCGTCGACCATATGCAGCGTTCGCTGATTGATACCGTCGCCAACGTGCGCGAGGGGGCGGATGCCATCTATACCGGCACGAGTGAAATCGCGATGGGCAACAACGATCTCTCGTCCCGTACCGAACAGCAGGCGTCCGCTCTGGAAGAGACGGCGGCCAGCATGGAGCAGCTCACCGCGACCGTGAAGCAGAATGCCGACAACGCCCGCCAGGCGTCGCAGCTTGCAGAAAGCGCGTCCGACACCGCCCAGCGCGGGGGGCGGGTGGTCGACGGCGTGGTGAAAACCATGCATGACATTGCAGACAGCTCGAAGAAAATCGCCGACATCATCAGCGTTATCGACGGTATCGCCTTCCAGACCAACATCCTGGCGCTCAACGCGGCCGTTGAAGCGGCGCGTGCGGGTGAGCAGGGGCGCGGGTTTGCCGTGGTCGCTGGCGAAGTGCGTAACCTCGCCAGCCGCAGTGCCAATGAAAAGGAAATGAAACACTAGTTGATTTACTTGTTGAAAATGGAGTTTATAAGGAAATAGGTCCAAATCTTTCTGAAAAATATAAAGATGTAGAAACTTATGATTTAAAAGGAGATCTTGTTGTACCACCTTATGTTGATCCACATATTCATTTAGACTATGTATATACAGCTCGTATGCCTGGTGCAAATAATGGAACAGGAACTCTTTTTGAAGGAATTCAAAGATGGTCTGAAACAAAAGGAAACATGACAATAGATGAAATTAAAGAACGTGCAAGAATAGCTCTTAAAAAAGAGATTTTATATGGTACTCAATATATGAGAACACATGTTGACGTAACAGATCCTAAATTTACAGGATTAAAAGCTATTATGGAATTAAAAGAAGAATATAAAGATATTATAGATATTCAAATTATAGCTTTCCCACAAGAAGGAATGTATTCTTATAAAGGAGGAGATGAATTAGTAGAAGAAGCTTTAAAAATGGGTGCTGACGTAGTTGGTGCTATTCCTCATTTTGAATTCACAAGAGAAATGGGAGAAAAATCAGTTAAGAAAACTGTAGAGCTTGCAATGAAATATAATAAATTAATTGACGTTCACTGTGATGAAACTGATGATGATCAATCAAGATTTGTTGAATTATTAGCAGCAGAATCTTACTTAAATGGAATTGGAGAACTTACCACAGCAAGCCATGCTTGTGCTATGGGTTCATATAATAATGCTTATGCATTTAAATTATTCAAACTTTTAAAATTATCAAAAATGAACTTCATATCATGTCCAACAGAAAATATTCACTTACAAGGAAGATATGACACTTATCCAAAGAGAAGAGGTCTTACAAGAGTTAAAGAATTAAATGATGCAGGAATTAATGTTTGTTTTGCTCAAGATTCAATCTCAGACCCATGGTACCCATTAGGAAATGGTAACCTAATGAATATATTAGATGCTGGTATTCACATATGTCATATGATGTCTGTTGATGAAATTAATAATGCCTTAGATTTAATCACAACAAATGGTGCTAAAACTCTTCATATCCAAGACAAATATGGTATAGAAGTAGGCAAAGATGCTAACTTCATAGTTTTAAATGCTAAAAATGAATTTGATGCAATCCTTGAAAGAGTTGGAGTTAACTGCTCTGTAAGAAGAGGTGAATTCCTATTTAAGAGAGAACCAGAAATAATAGACACAAAAATAACTCTATTAAAATAGTCACCATATAAATTAAAGATTACAAACATATTCCGAAAATTACTAGATTTCACTAAGAATTTATAATTATTACTTCGAAGATATTACTAAAGCTTCGAACAGTCTCAGCTTTTTAACGTAATATCTTCTACGTAATAATTTAAATTCTAAAGCTCATCTAGATATTCTCTTCATACTGTTTGTAAGTTTTATAAAAAGTTATTTTTATACACGTCCTTTTATGACCATTAATACTTATAATAAAAGTTGTGAATTAAGTGGTAAAATATCTATTATTTAATATTGTTGGCAACATTTATTAACCTTGGAAAGGCATATTCAAAGAATTCCTTGTAACTTTGGCAATAGTAGTTTAACTCTAAGGTGGAGTCTTCCTTTGAATCTCTGCACCTTCTACATCCACCTTTACAAAGTCTAAACCACTTGCACTTTTTGCATTCTTCATGAACTTTAAAGGATTCTTTTATAAATTCATGATTTTTATTGGTTTCAAATAATTCTTTCATTGTCATATCCTGTATGTTGCCTAGTCTCCATTTATCTAAAACATAAAAATCACAAGGATAAACACTCCCATCACTTTCCACAACAAACTGACAGGTACATGTCCCATTCATTCCACAAGATGATGACCTTCCTAGTAAAATTGTTTCTAATAAACCATCAAAATATCTAATGCTTACTCTATTTCCATTTAGAAAATCTTCATACCAAAAGTCGAATAAATTCTTTAAAAACTTAGTATAATCCTTTGGCTTTAAAGAATAATTATATTTACCCTTTTCCTCGTACAATGGGTCAAGACAATTTATAAAT
>OKKG01000554.1_pt1 | contig 12797 bp, 9 predicted proteins | sample 1612731 | NCBI WGS metagenome assembly OKKG01 (sample SAMN04436816, study PRJEB24849) | human gut metagenome | biome: human gut; feature: NICU; material: stool | host: Homo sapiens | place: USA: Saint Louis, MO | collected 2011-05-09 | reverse complement strand
GACGCGTGGTGTTCGAGCGCGGGCTGGCAATTCTGGCGGAGTTCCGCCAGCTGGAAGCGGAGCTGGACGATATTAATCATCTGACCAAAGGGGTGCTTCGCCTCGGCATTCCCCCGATGGTCGGCATGATGATGGCCGGGCCGATCGGCCTGTTTCGCCAGCGCTATCCTGGCGTAGAGCTGAAGATTTCGGAGTTTGGTGGCTTAACCGTCCAGCAGGCGGTCACTAACGGCGAGCTCGACGTGGCCATGACCGCCCTCCCCGTTGAGGAAGAGAGCGGCCTGGCGACGCTTCCGCTCTTTAGCCACCCGCTGTGCGTGCTGGTTCCCCGCTCCGGCGACTGGCTGAAAAGGGACGCGGTGAAGCCTGAGCTGCTCGGCGAACACCCTCTGCTGATCTACAACGAAGACTTCGCCTTAAGCCGCCAGCTGATGACGCTGTTTAACCAACATAACGTCAAGCCACGCATCGCGGTGCGCAGCGGTCAGTGGGATTTCCTGGCCGCGATGGTGCAGGCGGGCGTGGGGATTGCCATTCTGCCGCAGCCGATTTGCGAGCGTCTGGATAAAAACACGCTGCGCTGGATCCCGCTGGAGAGCGATCTGCACTGGCAGTTAGGGATGATCTGGCGTGAAGGGGTCTATTTGTCGCAGAGCGCGCAGGCGTGGCTGCAGTGTTGTGAGGGGTTTTGGGTGCGGTCTGAATAGTGCCCGGTGGCGCTTACCGGCCTACGTTCGAACCGTAGGCCGGGTAAGGCGAAGCCGCCACCCGGCAAAACAGCGCTACTGATTCTCTATCAACAGCGCTTCCAGCAGGTCCAGATCGTGCAGCAGCTTTTGCAGCGTCTCGTTGCTGATCTGCCGCGTCGCACGCAGGTGATACAGCTCGGCACGCTCGGAGCGCAGCGCCGCCAGGCGGAAACGGCGTTCGAGGTTCTCTTCCTGCAACGAACTTTCCACGTCGTTACGTCCGTCAGCACGGCGACGCAAATTACCGATCACGCGTGAACTGACTTCCTTCAGCAGCTGGTTATCAATGTTCTCTTCGGCATCGGCGGCCAGACGCTCCTCCATCTTCTCGATGGCGACAATCGCCACTTCCGCCGTCGCCGCACGGGCAATCCGCTCTTCTTTGTGCTGCTGCGAGGAGTCACCCGCGTCAATATGTTGCAGCAGAATCGGCAGCATAATCACGCCGACAAACAGGGAGAAGAGGATCACGCCCGCCGCCAGGAACACCAGTTCGTAGCGCGCCGGGAAGACGTCACCCGTCGGCAGCAGCAGAGGAATGGAGAGCACACCAGCAAGGGTGATCGCCCCGCGCACGCCCGCGAAAGAGGCAATCAGCAGCTCGCGCGTGGTCCAGGAGCCAAACTCCATCGGCTTTTTGGTCAGGAAGCGCACGCTGAATTTCTTCATCGTCCACAGCCAGCCGAAACGCACCAGCATCAGCGCAAGGTAGATGAGCACGATATCGGTAAACAGCATCCAGACTTCAACGTTTGGATCCGCTTCGGCCGCAATCAGCGAGGATTCCATAATGCCCGGCAGTTGCAGACCCAACAGCAGGAACACCATGCCGTTAAACACAAACTCGAGCATCGCCCAGGTACTGTTTGCACGCAGGCGCATTGCCAGCGGCGCGCGGCGCATAACGCCGGAGCGGGTGATGGTCATCCCCGCGGCTACCGCCGCCAGAATACCCGACACGCCGATGTGTTCGGCAATCAGGTAAGAGGCAAACGGCAGCAGGAACAGCAGGACGATCTGCGTCGCCGGTTCATCACCACCCCAGCGGCTAAGGAAGCGCAGCGAGCGTCCGTACAGCCAGCTCACTACGAAGCCCGCGAGGATACCGCCAATCGCCACCTTGAAGAATTCCAGGGTCGCGCCGCCGACGGTAAAGACCATGGTGCCCATGGCAACCGCCACGGCAAACTTCAGGGCGACCAGGCCGGAGGCGTCGTTCATCAGCGCCTCGCCCTGCAAAATGCCCATGATTTTCTTTGGAATGCGCCCTTCGCCCACAATGCCGGACAGCGCCACGGCGTCGGTAGGCGACAGCACGGCAGCCAGCGCAAAGGCGGGTATGAGCGGGATCCCCGGTACGGCCCAGTAGATCAGGAAACCAATCCCGACCACGGTGACCACCACCAGCGCCAGCGCCAGGCCGAAGATCTCTCGCCCGTGCTCCAGAAATTCGCGCGTCGGCGTTTTCCAGCCATCGGCAAACAGCAGCGGCGGGATAAACAGCACGAGGAACAGTTCCGGATCGAACTCCACGTGCAGACCGAACGTCGGCCACGCCAGCAGCGCACCGATAGCTATTTGCATTAAAGGCAGGGGGACCTGGAAGGGCAGTACGCGTGTAACCACCCCGGATAATGAGACCACAAGGGTCATGATGAGTATTGTGAAGAAAATTTCCATGCGTTCCCTGTTTGCTGTGTTTCTTATATGCCAAACCTGAGGCGTCGTGCCTCTTATTCTATCCTCTCCAGAGTAACGTAAAAGGCAACAGGATGAGTCCTGAAAATAAAAACGGGCGGCCTGAGCCACCCGTTTTCGCATAAAAAGTCAATTCAGATGGCCCAGCCGCCCGCGTAGAACGCGACCAGCGCAACGGCGATGACCACGGTCCCGATGTTCAGCTTACGCCACTCACCGGAAACCAGACGCCCAATCACCAGCGAGGCGAAACCGATCATAATGCCGGTCACGATGTTACAGGTCAGCACGATGAATACCGCAGTGATCAGGCCGGACATGGCATCAACAAAATCCGCGAAATCGATTTTCGCCACGTTGCTCAGCATCAGCAGGCCGACGTACATCAGCGCAGGTGCGGTCGCGTAAGCCGGCACCAGATAAGAGAGCGGAGAGAGGAACAGGATCAGCAGGAACAGCACGCCAACGGTGATGGCCGTCAGGCCGGTTTTACCGCCTGCCGCCGTACCCGCTGCGGACTCAATGTACACCGCCGCAGGCGCCGCGCCCACCAGACCAGAGAAGACGCTGCTCAGGGAGTCGGTGGTCAGCGCTTTGCCGCCGTCAATAATCTGTCCGTCTTTATCCAGCAGGTTCGCCTGACCGGCCACCGCGCGGATGGTGCCGGTGGCGTCAAACACCGCGGTCATTACCAGCGCCAGCACGCTTGGCAGGATCACCGGGTTCAGCGCGCCCACAATATCCAGGCTGCCAATCAGGGAGTTGCCTTTGTCATCGCTCAGCGACGGCATGGCGAAAATCCCGGAGAAATGAACGGTCGGGTCGAAGATCAGGCCGACGATGGACACGCCGATAATGGTCAGCAGAATGCCGCCCGGCACTTTCAGTTTTTCCAGGCCAATGATCACCGCCAGACCCACCAGCGACATGATCACCGGGAAGCTCGCGAAGTTACCCAGCGCAACCGGCAGGCCGTCCAGCGGGTTCTTGATGACCAGACCCACGCCGTTGGCAGCGATCAGCAGCAGGAACAGGCCAATACCGATGCCGGTGCCGTGCGCCACGCCCTGCGGCAGGTTGCGCAAAATCCAGCTACGAATGCCGGTTGCTGAAATTACGGTGAACAGCACGCCCATCAGGAACACGGCGCCGAGCGCTACCGGGACGCTGATATGCTGGCCCAGCACCAGGCTGAAGGCGGTAAACGCGGTCAGGGAGATGGCGCACCCGATCGCCAGCGGCAGGTTCGCCCACAGGCCCATCACAATCGAACCCACACCCGCAACCAGGCAGGTGGCAACGAAGACCGCCGCTGGCGGGAAGCCCGCTTTGCCGAGCATGCCCGGCACCACGATGACGGAGTACACCATCGCCAGAAACGTGGTCAGACCGGCAACAACTTCCTGGCGCACGGTGCTGCCGCGAGCAGAAATTTTAAACATGGCGTCAAGTGAACCGCCGGTACGCGCAGATGGCGTAGACATAGAAAACATCCCCTGAAAATTTTTATTGAAAGTCCGTAAGCGTGGTGGAGACTCCACTGCCAGCGAAACGTCAAATCCTTGTGCTGCGTTTGCGACGAAAGGGGCGTCACAAAAAAAGCAAACGTTTAGCTCCGCGCTTACAAAACGGGTGGTCAAATGTAGGCAAACGATTATCTAGCCTAATACCCGCCCTTTTCAACTGAACTTTCTCGTTTTTCGCTAAAATTGCCTCATGACGATGAAGAATTAAGCAGAGGATGCGCAAACGTTATCGTCCATGCGCAATTTCGTTACATTTCAGCCTTCACCGGGGATCGTCAGTGGACCGCCTTTCGCAAGCGTTGTCTGCCAGCCCGGACGTGCCTCCACTCTCTGTTTCCACGCTGCTATGTGGTCGAGATTGTCGATGCCGCCTCTCGCCAGCAGGGCGAAGAGGGGAAAACTCATCTGGATATCAGCCATGGTCAGCGTGTCACCGGCAAACCAGCTGTTTTCGGCAAGATGATCGTTAATAAAGCGCGCATGCGTTTCCAGCTGACGGTTGAGATACGCTTTTTGCACCCCCTGCCCCAGCGCCTTACCCAGCGTGCGCAGGCCAAACGGGACGGGTGGTTTACCGAGGCTGTTGAATACCAGCTTCATTAACAGCAGCGGCATCAAAGACCCTTCGGCGTAATGCAGCCAGAAGCGATACTGCACTTTATGGGCGGGATCTAACGGTTTGAATCGTGACGCCGAATCGTACGTTTCCTGAAGATATTCCAGAATCGCGCCTGATTCGGCCAGCACCAGTCCGTTATCTTCCAGGACCGGGGATTTCCCCAGCGGATGCACTTTTTTGAGCGAATCCGGTGCAAGCATGGATTTTTCGCGCTGGTAGCGCACAATCTCATACGTCAGACCCAGCTCTTCCAACGCCCAGAGGACGCGATGTGAACGAGACTGATTAAGGTGGTGGACCGTTAGCATGATGTTCTCCGGTGACTCATACTTTTTAACTATAGAAAACTGAACAACTTCACGAAAAAAATTCGGCTAAAATCTCACCGTCTCCGGTGGCAAAAACGGCGGCCGGGCATAGAATTAAAGTGTCAGTACAAACCGGAACCTCCTCCACAAGCTCGACACGAGGGGTACTGATGTCGGGGGAAACCCTCCCGTGAGCCAGCGGGATAGAGAGAAAGACAAAGACCGGAAAAAACTAAAGCGCCCTTAGTGGCGCTTTAGTTCTTTATGCTTGTTGCCGGGTGGCGGCTGCGCCTTACCCGGCCTACAAAACCGAGAGCGTAGGCCGCCGGGTAAGCGAAGCGCCACCCGGCAAACACCTCTCATTCCTCCTCCAGCAACCGCGCCCCTGTTCCCTGCTCGCCCAGCCTGTCACCCGGGTTACGCAGCGGACAATCGCTGCGTGATAAACACCCGCAACCAATGCAGCCGTCCAGCTCATCGCGCAGGGCCACCAGCGTGTGAATACGACGATCCAGTTCTTCACGCCACTGGGACGACAGCTGCTTCCACTCCTTCGCGCTCAGCGAGTGCCCTTCCGGCAATACGCCGAACGCGTCGCCGATGGTGGCCAGAGGAATGCCGATACGTTGCGCAATTTTAATGATCGCCACGTAGCGGAGCACATCGCGGGTGTAGCGCCGCTGGTTTCCGGCGTTACGGATACTTTTTATTAACCCTTTGCTTTCATAGAAGTGGAGCGCCGACACCGCCACGCCGCTTCGCTTAGCCACTTCACCGGGGGTTAACAGCGCTTTGATGCGCGGTAATCTCTTTTCCATAAAACCTCTTTACCTCAAGTTAACTTGAGGAATTATACTCCCCCGCAGAGAAAACGACGAATCAACCAGGACAGATGTCTCCACAGAGGGGTAACCTTATGTCGCATCAGCAAATTATTCAGACGCTTATTGAATGGATTGATGAACATATCGACCAGCCGTTGAACATTGATGTGGTCGCCAGGAAGTCGGGCTATTCGAAATGGTATTTACAGAGAATGTTCCGCACCGTAATGCATCAAACGCTGGGTGATTATATTCGCCAGCGCAGGCTCCTGCTGGCGGCGCAGGCGTTACGCTCCACGCAGCGGCCCATTTTTGATATCGCCATGGATCTGGGCTATGTGTCGCAGCAGACCTTTTCCCGCGTCTTCCGCCGCGAGTTTGACCGTACGCCGAGCGACTACCGTCATCAGCTCAATTAATGCGTGTTAACGCAAGGGTTGCTGCTGCCAGGCCATAAATGCCTGGGGCGGCATCGCTTTCGCGAAGTGCCATCCCTGACAATACTGCACGCCACGCTTCAGCAACCAGCTCACCTGCTCCCCCGTCTCGACCCCTTCCGCAATGGTTTTCAGCCGCAGGCTTTGCGCCATCTCAATGATGTGCTCGGCAATCAGGTGGCTGGTGCTGTTGGTAGTTAAGGTATCGATAAAGGATTTGTCGATTTTCAGGATATCGACGTTCAGCGAATAGAGGTTATGCAGGTTAGAGTAGCCGGTTCCGAAATCATCAATCGCCACTTCATACCCCGCCTGGCGAAACGCCTGAATGACCGGCGTGGTTTTTGGCACGTCAATAAACCCCCGCTCCGTCACCTCAATTTTGATTTGCTGCGCGCGAACCGAGTAAAAGCGGGCTTTGTCGGAGATCAGGGCGATAAGACGCGAAGAGTGAAAATCCGACGCCGACAGGTTAATCGAGACATACAGATCGGGATGAGCGGCAAGAAAATGGCCCAGATCGCTGAACACCTCCTCCACGACGTAATCCGTAATGCGCTCAATCATCCCCTCTTTTTCTGCCAGGGGAATAAATTCCGCCGGGCTCATAACCTGACCGTTGAATCCAGGCCAGCGCAACAACGCCTCTGCCCCCACGCACTGGTTATTTTTAATATCAATAATGGGCTGGTAATGGACGCACAGCTGGCGTTTATTCAGAGCCCGGTGCAGAAGTCGGCCAGGCGAATTGAATTCACGGTGTGTACGCGACCACACCAGCAGAATAATAATGCTGCAAATCATCCCCAGCGGTAGCGTCAGGGTAGCCTGATGATAAAGCGTTTTATAAAAACGGGCGCTGGAGGTTGAAACGATGGCCGCAATGGGCCGCTGCCCGGATTTCACGATCGTATAAAAACGGTCATCTTTCTGAAAAGTCGTTTCCTGATGTCGAAGCATCGAATGCAATAAAGAAATACTGGCTTTCTGGCTTACAGAAAAAAATGCATTGCTGACGGTGTCATACACTCCCCACGACAGGGAACGATCGTCTGACATCACCTCACTGTACGAAAGCGGGTTGACCACTGCGACATAATTTCCGCGCTGCATATATATCATTTTATAACCATCAAAAAATGGTGTATCGCGAAAATAATAGATAGCAACGTCAGGTTTACGTGTGTAATTGGCAGCGGGGATGGTGTAAGGATGATCCGGCGTAAAAAGGGTCGAGCAGAGAAACTCCTGGCCTTCAGCATAAATTAAATCGGCAACAAAAAGACGACCGCGGGAAACGTTCAACATATATTGACGATGCTCCGGCGTACACACTTTACCCTGATATTTTTCCGCGTCTTCCCGGGCCAGATCAACCTGTTGAATAACCCGTTCAGTTTTGTTTAAAGCAAGCTCTGCAAACGTGCGCAGCTGGGCGCTGATTTCCGACACGGCTCTAAGCTGGGCAAACCATAGCGCAAGCATCACCGGCAGCATAACTACCATGATAATCCCGACCACTTTGAGCATGTTGCGCCGCGCGCTACGATTCATTTCCCGCTCTGTATCCCTGCATGTTGTACGCCTGTAGCAATGAAGACCGGCTGCTTTGGTAAACAGGTGATTACGTTGCATGAATCATGGGAAGTTAGCAACTGACTTTTAGTATTAAAAATCCTAAAATTCGTGATGCCGATAATATTTTCCCGTAAGCCAAACTAAAAGTATTCATTTCGTTTCTGATAAGGAAAATAATTACCCGCGACAGGTGTGGAAAATTCGCTGGCTGAAATAGCCTGCTCTTTGTTCTTATGCTGATTTATAAATAATCAGACGCCAGGACCGTTTTTCCTCTTCCCGTACGCTTGGCGTCATATAATGCCTTATCGGCACGCATCAGTATGGCAGAAGTATCCCGTTGCCCCTGACAGACTTCAACCACCCCGGCGCTGAAAGAGAGTACCAGCGTTTTATCGCCCACACGCAGCGGTTTTGAGATCAGCGCGGCACGCAGCCGGGAAGAGAGCAACGTTGCGGCCATACCATCCGCGCGCGCCAGCAGAAGAACAAACTCTTCGCCCCCCACCCGTCCCAGCGCTGACCCGGCCGGGCTCACCTCGCGAATACGGTCGCAAAAGTGGATCAATGCCGCATCGCCAACCTGATGTCCCCACCGATCGTTGATCTGCTTGAAGTAATCGAGATCGAACATCAGGAGACAGAAGTGGCTACTGACATCCTGCGGCGAACTGGCTGCCAGCGCCATTTTGAGCCGCTGTAAGATTGTCGAGCGATTCAGACAGCCCGTCAGATCGTCCGTGGTGGCTTTGACGGTCAGCTGCTGTTCTGCTTTTTTACGTTCGGTGATATCCAGGCCAATATTGAGAATGGAGTTATCCGGCAAAAGGATGTTTGACCAGAGAATGGTTAACTGCGTCCCGTCTTTACGCACCGGATGCCATTCGTACATATCCTTAAGCGGTGCGAAACGAACCGACTCCTGCACGCGCTGTCGCTCCTCAGGATCCGGGTAAAACAGGGCCAGCGGATCGGGGTGCTCGCCGATTTCAGTCATACTCCAGCCAAAGACTTTTTCGCATTCGGCATTCCACAATACACACCGGTTATGCCTGTCAAAGGCGTTCATTAATACCGGAGCACGCTCAAATAAGGTTTTATATTGCGTGACGACGCGCTGCATTTCCTGCGCCGTTTTTTCCCGCACGATGATGTCATCAAAATAATCTTTTAGCTTCTCAACCAATACCACCATGATATTTTTCAGTATCGGCAACGAGGTCAGTTTTTCATTAAAAGCCAAAAAGAAATAACCACTGCACTGTCTGCCATGCGCTGAGAGTTTACACAGTACGCCGCTTTGCAGCCGCGCATAGCCCGGGTGCTGAGGGGAAAATACCGCCCGGCCAATATGCGCTTTCCAGTAGATAACCCGCCAGGCGCGGTGATGGCGCTGCAACAGGGTGCTGGCAAGAAAATCCGCCACGTTGAAGGCGTGACACGTCACGTCGCCGGCACAAACCACGCGCGGCCCGTCTGCGGATTCGACACTGACCCACGAGAGATTTGCCCCCAGTGCGCTGTTGATAATTTCCAGCATTTCAACCGGCGAACATTGCGCGTTGAGTTGCGGCATCAGCTTCGCCAGGGCGTGCAGCGCCTGCATGCTGTCGTTAATAATCTCGCGTCTTTTTTCTTTCATTATCTTTTCGCAGGTCATTAATCGAGAGAGCAACCGCAATAATTCATATCTGAATAAAAGAATAAGACCACGAAATCAAAGAGCATGCTGAGTGTAAAACAAAGAATATAAAATCCAAAAAAGCCAAACAATTCAATGCGATGAATTATTTTTGCGGGTACATTTATTGTTCCAGACAAGCATAATCCATAGATATACTGCTGTAAACGCTATACAGCCGATGGCATTTTGCAAAGGTTTTGCTATCTGGATGAATTAAAAATAAAAATTCCGACCAGACGTCGTTCTGAGCGACGACGATATATTTTCCCCGGCAATAATCCCACTTTTACCTCACGCGGATACTGGCGAATAAAACAGCAAATGTGATATAGTTCACACATCTTATGTAACGAGAAACATTGTTTCATTCCAGTTCGTCTGTTTTGTCGAGGATGGGTTTTATGGCAACCATTACCACCAGCATGGTGCTCCTGCGCTGGCCGTTGTTGAGCGCGGTTTTGATGTTCCTGGCCAGCACGTTAAACATTCAGTTCCGAAAGTCCGACTACGCAGGTCTTGCTGTGATTAGCACCCTGTTAGGGTTAGGCGCCGCATGCTGGTTCGCGACAGGTTTGCTTGGCATTACGCTGGTGGATATAGCCGCCGTCTGGGAAAACATTAAAGTGGTGATGGTTGAAGCCATGAGCCACACCCCACCAGACTGGCCGATGGTGATTACCTGATAGCCTGTTATAAAAAACCCAGACATTGTCTGGGTTTTTTGTGTTTCACGCGTCTGGATATCAGAACGGGATATCGTCGTCGAAGTCCATTGGTGGTTCGTTAGACGGTGCCGGAGCAGACTGCTGCTGCGGACGAGACTGCGCGCCGCCGCTGAACTGATTGCCGCCCTGCGGCTGCTGAGGCTGACCCCAACCGCCCTGCTGCTGGCCGCCACCTGCCGGTGCGCCGCCGCCCTGACGGCCACCCAGCATCTGCATGGTGCCGCCAACGTTCACCACCACTTCCGTGGTGTATTTTTCCTGACCGGACTGATCGGTCCATTTGCGGGTGCGCAGCTGGCCTTCGATATAGACCTGAGAACCCTTACGCAGATACTCACCGGCCACTTCAGCCAGTTTGCCAAACAGCACAACGCGGTGCCATTCGGTCTGCTCTTTCATTTCACCGGTCGCTTTATCACGCCAGGATTCGGAAGTAGCCAGCGTAATGTTGGCAACTGCGCCACCACTCGGCATGTAGCGTACTTCCGGGTCCTGGCCCAGATTACCGACGAGAATCACCTTGTTTACGCCTCTGCTGGCCATGTTCGTGTCTCCTGAATACGTTTCTTAATAGTGTAAACGCGCGAGTGTACCATTTCCATGCGACACTTTGATAGTTGCGTAGCATGTTCCAGAGTTCTCTCGCGGACTCGACATTGTTACACAGTGAATCAGAAAATGCATTCCAATACTGTATATTCAAACAGGTCATTTTGTGTCATAATTAGCCGTTTCTGACAGCCGTTTGTCCTTCAAACAAATCAGGCAATCCGTGTTCCAACCGGGAAAGGTGAATGGATAAGATCGAAGTTCGGGGCGCCCGCACCCACAATCTCAAGAATATCAACCTCATAATCCCTCGCGACAAACTCATCGTCGTGACCGGGCTTTCGGGGTCTGGCAAATCCTCACTGGCTTTCGACACTTTGTATGCCGAAGGACAGCGTCGTTACGTTGAATCGCTCTCGGCGTACGCGCGTCAGTTCCTGTCGCTGATGGAAAAACCGGATGTCGACCACATTGAAGGGTTGTCCCCTGCTATCTCCATTGAGCAGAAATCCACGTCGCATAACCCGCGCTCCACGGTCGGTACCATTACCGAAATCCATGACTACCTGCGTCTGCTGTATGCGCGCGTGGGCGAGCCGCGCTGCCCGGATCACGACGTCCCGCTGGCGGCCCAGACCGTCAGCCAGATGGTGGATAACGTGCTGTCGCAGCCGGAAGGCAAACGCCTGATGCTGCTGGCGCCAATCATTAAAGAGCGTAAGGGCGAACACACTAAAACGCTGGAAAACCTGGCAAGCCAGGGCTATATCCGCGCTCGTATCGACGGCGAAGTGTGTGACCTGTCCGATCCGCCAAAGCTGGAGCTGCAAAAGAAACACACCATCGAAGTGGTGATTGACCGCTTTAAGGTGCGTGAAGATCTGGCGACGCGTCTGGCGGAATCCTTTGAAACGGCGCTGGAACTGTCGGGCGGCACGGCGGTGGTGTCAGACATGGACGATGCAAAAGCGGAAGAGCTGCTCTTCTCCGCCAACTTCGCCTGCCCGATTTGCGGCTACAGCATGCGCGAGCTGGAACCGCGCCTGTTCTCGTTCAACAACCCGGCGGGCGCGTGCCCGACCTGTGACGGCCTGGGCGTTCAGCAGTATTTCGACCCGGACCGCGTGATCCAGAACCCGGAGCTGTCGCTGGCGGGTGGCGCTATTCGCGGCTGGGATAAGCGTAATTTTTACTACTTCCAGATGCTGAAATCGCTGGCTGAGCACTATAAGTTCGACGTTGAAGCCCCGTGGGCCAGCCTGAGCGCGAACGTACATAAAGTGATCCTGTTCGGTTCCGGCAAAGAGAATATTGAGTTCAAGTACATGAACGATCGCGGCGATACCTCCGTGCGTCGCCACCCGTTCGAAGGGGTGCTGCACAACATGGAGCGCCGCTACAAAGAGACCGAATCCAGCGCGGTGCGCGAGGAGCTGGCGAAGTTCATCAGCAACCGCTCCTGCGCCACCTGCGAGGGTACACGTCTGCGTCGCGAAGCGCGTCACGTGTTTGTCGAAAACACGGCACTGCCGACCATCTCAGACATGAGCATCGGCCACGCGATGGACTTCTTCAACAACCTGAAGCTCTCCGGACAGCGCGCGAAAATCGCTGAAAAAGTGCTGAAAGAGATCGGCGATCGCCTCAAGTTCCTCGTGAACGTCGGTCTGAACTACCTGACGCTTTCCCGCTCGGCTGAAACGCTGTCCGGCGGTGAAGCCCAGCGTATCCGTCTGGCGAGCCAGATTGGCGCGGGCTTAGTCGGCGTGATGTACGTGCTTGATGAGCCGTCAATCGGCCTGCACCAGCGCGACAACGAACGCCTGCTCGGCACGCTGGTTCACCTGCGTAACCTCGGCAACACGGTCATCGTGGTCGAGCACGACGAAGACGCGATCCGCGCCGCGGACCACGTGATCGACATCGGCCCGGGCGCTGGCGTGCACGGCGGACAGGTGGTGGCGGAAGGGACGCTGAAAGACATTATGGCGGTGCCTGAATCGCTGACCGGTCAGTACATGAGCGGCAAGCGCAAAATTGAAGTGCCAAAACAGCGCGTGGCGGCGAACCCGGAAAAAGTGCTGAAGCTGACCGGCGCGC
>OKKG01000531.1_pt1 | contig 13308 bp, 10 predicted proteins | sample 1612731 | NCBI WGS metagenome assembly OKKG01 (sample SAMN04436816, study PRJEB24849) | human gut metagenome | biome: human gut; feature: NICU; material: stool | host: Homo sapiens | place: USA: Saint Louis, MO | collected 2011-05-09 | reverse complement strand
TGGCCGCCCCGGTCGGGGACGACGTCTACGGCGATGACCCGACGGTCAACGAACTGCAGCGCTATGCCGCAGCGCTGAGCGGAAAAGAGGCCGCCCTGTTCCTGCCCACCGGCACGCAGGCCAACCTGGTGGCGCTGCTCAGCCACTGCGAGCGCGGTGAAGAGTATATCGTCGGCCAGGGCGCGCATAACTATCTCTACGAAGCGGGCGGTGCCGCGGTGCTCGGCAGCATTCAGCCGCAGCCGATCGACGCTGCGCCGGACGGCACCCTGCCCCTTGATAAAGTCGCGGCGAAAATCAAAGCCGATGATATTCATTTTGCCCGCACCCGTCTGCTCAGCCTCGAAAACACCCACAACGGCAAGGTCCTGCCGCGCGAATACCTGAAGGCGGCATGGGAGTTTACCCGCGAGCGCGGGCTCGGCCTGCACGTGGATGGCGCGCGCATCTTCAACGCCGTGGTGGAATACGGCTGCGCGCTGAAAGAGATTACGCAATATTGCGACTCGTTCACCATCTGCCTCTCTAAAGGGCTGGGCACCCCAGTGGGTTCCCTGCTGGTGGGCAATGCGGACTACATCAAGCGCGCCAACCGCTGGCGCAAAATGACCGGCGGCGGCATGCGTCAGGCGGGTATTCTGGCGGCAGCCGGGCTGTATGCCCTGAAAAACAACGTGACGCGCCTGAAGGACGATCACGACAACGCCGCGTGGATGGCGGCGCAGCTGCGTGAAATTGGCGCCGACGTGATGCGCCACGACACCAACATGCTGTTCGTCCGCGTGGGCGATGACCACGCCGCTGCGCTTGGCGAGTTCATGAAAGCACGTGGCGTGCTGATCAACGCCTCACCTGTGGTGCGTCTGGTCATGCATCTCGACGTCACCCGCGAGCAGCTGGCCGACGTGGTAAAACACTGGCAGGCGTTTTTACAGCGATAAGGAGCATCACGTGCCGCAACGCATTCTGGTGCTCGGCGCCAGCGGGTATATCGGTCAGCATCTCACCGCGGCGTTAAGCCAGCAGGGGCACCAGGTGCTGGCTGCGGCACGCAATACCGAACGCCTGCAAAAACTCGGTTTGCCGGGCGTTACCTGTCACAACGTTGACCTCAACTGGCCGAAGGCGCTTCCCGCGCTGCTGGAAGGGGTCGACACGCTTTACTACCTGGTGCACAGCATGGGTGAAGGCGGAGATTTTATCGCCCACGAGCGTCAGGTAGCGATGAACGTCCGCGATGCCCTGCTGCAAAGCCCGGTGAAGCAGGTGATTTTTCTCAGTTCACTTCAGGCACCTGAACGCGAGCAGTCCGATCACCTGCGCGCCCGCCAGCTGACGGCGGACGTCCTGCGGGGGGCCAATATCCCCGTCACCGAACTGCGCGCCGGGATCATCGTCGGCGCCGGTTCTGCCGCCTTCGAAGTGATGCGCGATATGGTCTACAACCTGCCGGTGCTCACGCCGCCGCGCTGGGTCCGTTCGCGCACCACGCCGATTGCGCTGGAGAATCTCCTGCATTATCTGGTGGCCCTGCTGGATCACCCGGCGGAGCAACACCGCGTGCTGGAAGCGGCAGGCCCGGAAGTGTTGAGCTATCAGGCGCAGTTCGAACATTTCATGGGCGTCAGCGGCCGCCGCCGCTGGCTGATCCCCATTCCCTTCCCGACGCGCTGGATTTCGGTGTGGTTTTTGAATGTCATCACCTCGGTGCCGCCGACGACCGCCAAAGCGCTGATCCAGGGGCTGAAGCACGATCTGCTGGCCGACGATCGCGCGCTGCGCGCCTTAATTCCTCAGGATCTGATCCGCTTTGACGATGCCGTGCGCAATACGCTCAAGGAAGAAGAACAGCTGGTGAACTCCAGCGACTGGGGCTACGACGCTCAGGCCTTTGCCCGCTGGCGGCCTGAGTATGGTTATTACCCGAAACAGGCGGGCTGCACGGTGAAAACCTCCGCGAGCCTGGCCGCGCTCTGGGAGGTGGTGAACCAGATTGGCGGCAAAGAACGGTATTTCTTCGGTAATCTCCTCTGGCAAACGCGCGGGGCGATGGACCTGCTGGTGGGCCACCGGCTGGCGAAAGGCCGCCCGGCACGCCCGTATCTTGAGGTGGGCGACGCGGTCGACAGCTGGAAGGTGATCATCGTCGAACCGGAAAAACAGCTGGCGCTGTTGTTCGGCATGAAAGCCCCGGGGCTGGGCCGACTCAGCTTTACCCTGAAAGACAAAGGCGATCATCGTGAACTGGACGTGCGCGCCTGGTGGCACCCGCACGGAATGCCGGGTCTGTTCTACTGGCTGTTGATGATCCCTGCCCACCTGTTTATCTTCCGGGGAATGGCGAAACGCATTGCGCAACGGGCAGTACAAAAGACGGAAAAGATCTAAATAAAACTCTCTTTCTTTCACCTTTCCCATTGCATAGCGCCGTAATTCACGAAAGAATGCGCACGAAATTCTTTTCAACACAGTGGATAGCTATGAAGGTACTGGTTACCGGGGCGACCAGCGGCTTAGGCCGAAATGCGGTCGAATTTCTGCGCAACAAGGGCATCAGCGTCAGGGCTACCGGTCGCAACGAAGCGATGGGTAAGCTGCTGCAAAAAATGGGCGCAGAGTTCGTCCATGCCGACCTGACGGAGCTGGTCTCCTCGCAGGCGAAGGTGATGCTCGCCGGTATCGACACGCTATGGCACTGCTCCAGTTTTACCTCCCCGTGGGGGACCCAGGAAGCCTTCGATCTCGCCAACGTGCGGGCCACCCGTCGTCTGGGGGAATGGGCCGTTGCCTGGGGCGTGCGTAACTTTATTCATATCTCCTCCCCGTCACTCTATTTCGACTATCACCACCACCGTGACGTGCAGGAAGATTTCCGCCCTGCTCGCTTTGCCTGTGAGTTTGCCCGCAGCAAGGCGGCCAGCGAAGAGGTCATCGACCTGCTGGCGCAGTCAAACCCGCACACCCGCTTTACGGTCCTGCGTCCGCAGAGCCTGTTCGGGCCGCACGATAAGGTATTTATTCCGCGTCTGGCGCAGATGATGCACCATTACGGCAGCGTGCTGCTGCCGCGCGGCGGCGATGCGCTGGTGGATATGACCTATTACGAAAACGCCGTTCACGCCATGTGGCTGGCCAGCCAGCCGGACTGCGATAAGCTGATCTCCGGTCGCGCCTACAACATTACTAACGGCGAACCCTGCACGCTGCGCAGCATTGTGCAGCGGCTGATCGACGAGCTGCAGATCAACTGCCGTATCCGTTCCGTGCCCTACCCAATGCTGGACATGATCGCCCGCAGCATGGAGCGCTTTGGCAGTAAAACAGCCAAAGAGCCTGCGCTGACGCATTATGGCGTCTCTAAACTCAACTTTGACTTCACGCTGGATATTTCGCGGGCGGAGAATGAGCTGGGGTATAAACCGGTTGTGACGCTGGATGAAGGGATTATGCGCACGGCGGCGTGGCTGCGGGATCACGGGAAGCTGCATCGCTAGCCTTTTTGCCCGGTGGCGGCTTCGCCTTACCGGGCTTACAACGGCTCCGTACTGCCCCCTCGCCCCATTAGCCTCATGTACGAAAACGGCAACCCGAAGGTTGCCGTTTGCTTTTACAGATCCGTCCAGGCATCAGCCCATGCCAGGCCAGCGCCGGGTTCGTAGTATGCCGGGGCATTGTTACACCAGCCGCTGTACGGGAACGGTTTGCACTGGAACAGTTTACCGTGGTTGTTCACGATATCACCTGCGTTGTACTTGCTGTTCGCGCTCCACGCGGCGTAAGAGCCGGAAGTGCCTTCGTCCTTAGACTCGGCTTTCGCTTTCACATTCAGCAGGTAGGACGTGGTGCTGGTCAGTTCACCATCGCTGACGGTCAGGCCGATTTCGTACTGCTGAGCCGTTGCAGACTCTGGCGCCTTGAAGGTCACCACCGCTTTGTCCTGACCGGTCACGGTCTGGCCATCCTGGGAACGCCAGGTGTAGGTCAACTTGTTACCGTCGGCGTCAGTGGAGCCTTCCGCGCTCAGGGAAACCTGCGCACCCGCTTCAACCGCCCCGATTGGGCCCGCAATCTGCGCCACAGGGGCGTGATTCACGGTAGCCGGTTCAACAGGGGTGGTATCTTCCGCTGGCGTCGTATCCGCTGGCGGCGTGGTGTCTGCCGGGGTTTTGTCTTCCCCTGGGGTCACGGCTGAGCCGTCGTCGTTAATGATGTTCACGTTATAGAACTTCTTAACGCAGTTGGTGTAGTCACCCTCTTTGAACGCGCTGAACGGCGTCTGGTACCCCACCAGCTGGCAGGAGTAGGTCTTACCGTCCGGCGTATCCGGGCTCCACCCCCAGTCCTGCTCCCAGTAGATCTTCAGCGCGCCGGCGCCGCCTTCATCGAACTGCTTCATGTTGGCGCAGCCCAGCACTTCATTCGCCGGAACAGGCACTTTCAGGTAGTTCGCGAACTCTTTGTAGTACTTGATGCGGTTTTCAGACTGGGCAATCTCGGTTGGGCCGCCGCACTCTACGCCACCGTTGATGATCTGGGTGGTCACGCCGAAGCCCGGAACCAGGCCGTTGGCTTTATCGTGATCGTTTGGCTGCCAGGTGCCGTCGATAACCTGCAGCATGCTTGGTTTTGGCGGCTGCGGATAGGCGAAGAAGAAGATTGCACTTGCCAGGTTCAGCCAGGTATCTGCCACCAGCTCAGGTTTGTCGAGCAGGGTACGGACGGTGCCAAACATCGCTTCAGAGAACGGACCGTAGTTATAGTTGTAAGACAGCTGCTTCGCGCCGCGGCCAAAGTAGCTTACGAAGTCGCCGTCTTTGTCCTTACCGCATGGCCAGGTCTGTCCCTGCCAGATGTCAGGGTTACATTCGCCGTTATAGCCGCCTTTCTGGCCTTCGGTCCAGCCCATTTCACGGACGTGAACCAGGGCCTGACGCCACTCGGCTTCCGGACGCCAGCTCTCATGGCCGCCGGTTTCCTGCGCAAAGTGGGCGAACATGGTCGCCAGCTCTTTGCGGCAGATGGCGTCGCTGTCGCGACCATCGTTATAGGTCTTACACAGTGCCGGGAATTTACCAACAGCCTTCAGGAAGTTACTGTAGGTATAAGACTGAGCGCGCAGCGGGAAGAGATATTCCCAGTCGCTGGCCTTCACGATCCCTTCAACGCGCTTGACGTTGTCAGGGTTCGAGGCACGACCTGGCTCAATCTGCTCAACGAGGCTATTGTCCAGGGTCGCAATGGTATCCTTCACCGAAACCATCAGCGGGAAATTGGTCAGCTCTTTTTCCTTTTTCGCCAGATCGCTGGCTTTGATGGTGTACGGCTCACTGCTGGCCGCCTGCAGTGATGCAGCCTGGGCCATAAAGGGTGCAATACATGCCCCCGCCACGAGAACGCTCAGTAATGTCCTTTTCGTCATTTCAAATAATCCTGTATTTAAGCAACTAGGGTGAGTACATTCCCGGCTTATGTATTACTCCCTTAATAAATAAGCCCGAGAGTGTGGTTCTTTTTCATTTTCTGAAGAACACCGAAAGGAATTCTTCAAAAAATAAAAATAATGCTACGGTTATTTACCCGATTTTATTTGTTGATACTTCGCCCACACTTTATGGGCATAACGCATGCGCTGCGGATAATTTTCTTTTTTCAATCCGGCGTTATACGCGCCCACCGCTTCCCAGTTATAGCCATACACGTTTATCATCCCGGACAGGATGGAGGCGCCGACCATAATGGAGGTACAGGGCTCATTAATAAGCTGACTCTCATCAATACCCTGACGTTCTAACTCACTGAAGTGTGAACTGTTAATCTGCATCAACCCGACGTCACGCGTGCCGTCGTGGTTCCAGCCTACCGCGTGGGGATTCATTCCGGATTCGACTTTGGCAATTGCATACAATAACCACGGATCGACATGATAATAATGTCCGGCGTTATCCCAACAGTTCGCGAATACGCTTTGACTAAACAGCAGTAAAAATATAATCACGCGTTTCATGAGCACCTGCTTTTTAAATACTGAACCTCTTTCCGCTCATCATTAGCGATAATTCTGAAGTGTTGGTCACACCCGAAGTGGGGTGTGACCAACTATTGCGGGTTGATATCATTCCCGCAATCCACGGTTCAGAAGGTTATTTGCAGTCTGTTGAAGGACCTTCTTTCACCCATACATCGCTGTTAGCCGGGTTGTCACCGCGGGTCCACCATTTGGCACGGTAAACGTTGCCCTGGTAGGTTGTGGTTTCGCCGCCGTTATAAACCAGGTCAGAACGCCAGTTCATCTTCACGTTGCTGACCAGCTCCCAGGCATCCACACCGAAGCCAGGCTGGTTGCCTTGCGTCCAGTACTTCGCTTTCCACACCAGATGGTCGAAGCTCACGGTATCGCCACTGTTGTAGATTTTGCTGGCATCCCACGCGGCATATTTGCTGGCGTTAGCATCGACAGGCGCATCGCAGCTACCGGTTGCAGACCCTTCGTCAGATGGCGGGGTCACGTCATCAGACGGAGGCGTAACTTCATCAGAGGGTGGCGTTACGTCATCAGACGGAGGTGTAACCTCATCAGACGGTGGTGTAACGTCAGCCGGTTTCGGATTCACGGTTACCTGCACGTTAGACTGCACGCTGGTTTTGCCGTCGCCTACAACTACGCTCAGCGTATAGGTAGACGTGGTGGCAACGTCTGGTGCAGTGATCGTCACGTTCGCGGTATCGGTACCGGTTGCATGCATATCCGCTGGCACGCTCCAGGAGAAGGTCATCGCATCACCGTCTGGATCCACAGCCTGCGCGTGCAGAGCATAGGTTTCTCCTGCCTGCAGCGTCACTGCCTCCATTGCGTTCACGACTGGCGCCTGGTTAGCTTTTGGCGCTTTATTCACAACCTGCACATCAATGGCGTTGCTCAGGCCTTTAGCATCCGTAACCGTCAGGCGGAACACCATGGTCTGATCGCTGGTCGCTGCCGCAACGTTGAAGGTGGCTTTCGCTTTGGTGCTGTTGGAGAGAGTTACAGATGGGGAAGAAACCTGGGTCCATTTGTAGGTAATCGCATCGCCATCTGGATCGCTGGAAGCAGAACCATCAAGCGTGACGGTTGCCGGGCCAGAGACGTTCTGATCCGCAGAAGACGCGATTGGCGCATGGTTGGTGACCACCGGATCGACCGGGGTAGAACCGCCCAGCAAACTTTCGTTCATCGCGTTCAGGATGTCGCCGGTATCAGAGTCAATAGACCAGGCAAAGAGTCCACCCAGGTTTTTCGACAGCACATACTTGCCTTTAGCGGCGGTAGAGCGTGCATCTTCATAGGTGATCAGGTCGCCGGTAGACTTATTGAAGACATATGGCGCTTCAGCATTCGCGTCGTAACCATATTCCCAGCCAGGCTTGCCTTTGTACTCGTTAACGATCTGACGGTAGTCGACCACGCCAGGTTCCCAGGTACCTTTCACCATACCGGTTGCGGTACCCGTGAATGGATTGTCACCGGTGTAGCCATGCACGCCAGTCCAGCCGCGGCCATACATGCCCGCACCCACCACGATCTTGCCTGGCTGTACGCCCTGAGCAAGCAGCGCGTCCACGCCGTTCTCGGTGGTGTAGTTCGTGTCCGGACGCCATGACGGCGCGCGCAGTGCGGCCTGGTGGCCCAGCTCGGTGTTGCTCCAGCCGCCGTAGAAGTCATAGCTCATCAGGAAGATGTGGTCGAGGTACTGCTGAGCAGCGGTGTAATCCACGTCTTCAATCTTATCGCGGCCCGCACCGATGGCGCTGGTCAGTTCATAGGTACGGCCAGTCTGTGCAGACAGCTCGTTCAGCATGGTGCGCAGGTCATGCATCAGGGCGGTATACGTCGCTTTATCCTGCTGCGGGTTACCCAGGTGTTCGCTCACGCCGCCGCCGCCAGGGAATTCCCAGTCGATATCCACACCGTCAAAGAACTTCCAGGTCTGCAGGAAATCTTTCACAGAGGAGACGAAGCGGGCACGGATTGCCGGGTCGCCCATGTGGAAGAACGGATCGGACAGCGTCCAGCCACCGATGGATGGCAGCACTTTCAGGTCCGGATGCGCTTTTTTCAGCGCCATCAGCTGGCCAAAGTTACCTTTGTACGGGTCGTCCCAGTTGGAGACGCCAGACTGCGGTTTTTGCAGCGCAGCCCACGGATCGTGAATGGCGACGGTATAGTCCGGACGACCCGCGCAGTCGCGCTGCAGTACGGAGAAGCTGTTACCGCCTTCAACGGTTTTCAGGCCATCGTTGATGCCGTCACCGCCACAGATTGGAATGAAGCCATAGAGGATGTGGTTCAGGTTCGCTGCCGGGATTTTATCAACCGGGAAGTTACGATCGTAAACGCCCCATTCAGGGAAATACGCCGCAACCACTTTATCAGTATGTTTGGCGAACGTTTTGTTGTTCTCCTGCAGCGGCGCGTTCAGCGGCAGCAGATGGCTGCCGTCGGTGTCCGCCACGATGATCAGCTTGCTGGCGCTTTTGGTACAGCCGCTGGCATTACAGACTTCCACCTGCTCCTGATAACGTCCGCCCTTTTTCACTTTAAAGGTGGCTGAGCCGCTTGCACCAGCTGCGCCGGTCCACACGGTTTTACCATCCAGCAGCACTTTTGCAGACGTTGGCGCGTCGCCGCTCCACACGTTCCACTCGACTTTCACATCCACGCCGTCGTTATGTACCTTGACGAGGCTGTTGTAATCCTGCGCGGCCTGATCCACCTCGACCAGCGCAAATTTGTCATTGCCGGAGCCGATGGTCGGCGCACCTGGCGCAGCAGCGAATGCAGAACCGGTTGCCGCTGCAATAAAGAGCGCCAGATATTTAGGCTTAATAAATTTCATTTTTCTTTCCTGATAAATTTATTCGTAAACGAAATTGATCCATGTCTTCCTTTAGAACATGGAATGATATTCACATAGTGCGTTTTTAAATACGCAGACAGCCGTTATCCAAACCTTAAAGACGCGTTGTATTCCTCCATTAAAAGATACAAGCTAAAAATCCGTGTAGCTTATGCCTTTTACGATACACTGAGGATAAAAGGTCGTCCTTCTCTTTCCTCGTCGAAAATATTGATAAAAAAACTTGACCCGGTTATTTAATAGGTATTCACAAATAGCTGGCAGGTATAGAGCGCTATTCCAGCAAAAGCCAGATAAGGTCCGAAAGCGATGGTTAGGTTATTTTTATTCGATTTATTTAATAGCAAATAGCCCACTATGCCACTTAATGCGGCAATTAATTCAATCGCAGGCAGTGACTGCCAGCCGCACCAGGCGCCCAGCGCCGCCAGCAGCTTGAAATCGCCGTAGCCCAGCCCTTCCCGACGGGTAAGCAGACGAAACGCCCAGTACACCAGCCAGAGCGAAAGATAGCCTGCCACCGCGCCGAGCAGCGCATCACGCAGGAGCAGCCCGTGGCTGAAGGCGTGGAACAGCAGCCCGGCCCAGAGCAGCGGCTGCGTCAGGCAGTCGGGCAGCAGTTGGTGCTGTCCGTCAATCATCGCCAGCGGCAGCAGAAAGGCCGCCAGCACCCACAGCGAGAAAAGGGATGCTAAGTCCGGTATCCACCGGGCGGTGAGGCCAAAGAACACCGCCGTCAACAGCTCGAGTAAAAATAACCGCAGCGGAATCGGCGACTTGCAGCAACGACAGCGTCCCCTCAGCACCAGCCAGCTCAGCAGCGGGATGTTCTCCCATGCGCGCAGAGCATGCTGGCAGACGGGACAGTGTGACGCCGGGAAAAGCAGGTTGCTGCGGCTCTCCTCCTCTAGCACCATCCCCGGCACGCGATCCACCACAACGCCGAGAAAGCTCCCCAGGATCGCGCCGAACACGCCGCTCATCGCGGCAAACCCGACGGGATAACTCTCCCGGACGAGTATCAGCCCGTTCATGCCACTTTTTTCCAGGTCAGCTGGATTTCGGCCTTCACGTCGCTCAGGTGATCCACGGGCGTGAGGTTCATTTTCTCCAGCCTGACGCCTGACGCGAGGTTCATCTCTCGCAGCCAGTTTTTTAATTCATACACGTTGACCCGGTTCACGACAAAGGCCAGAGTCTGACCGTCCTGACGAATATCGGTCAGCGTCAGGTTAATTTCATGCGCGCTATTCTCCACCACGCTGCGTGGATTATCGGTTTTCACCTGTAGCACCGGCAGATGATTTTTATCAATTTCTGTTTTCATCCAGTTTACCGTTTCAATTTGTCGCGCCAGCGTCGCCTGGCTATTTTTTATCATGTTATCCAGGGGAATTATCCCTGCGTAATAGATGACGGCGCTGCATAAAGCTCCCGCCGCTATTTTTAAAATGAATTTTTCTCTGGTGCTGTATTGTTGATAACGAGATGTAAACTGTGCAATTCGCGCTTTCATTTATATTTCCCTGTAATCATGGCCGTATACGGCGCGTCCTTTGAAATAGGCTGTAACGTAAAATCAAAATTCGTGCTGGCCTGATGAATGAATTCCTGTAATGCCTGCGCGTTTTGCGCACTCACGCTTAATGTCAGGGCTCCCTGCGTGTCGTCATATTCAAACAGCGTAATTTCCATCGACGGAACGGACTGACGGATCTTTTCCAGTTCGTCCATCTGCAAAAAAATGCCTTTAGGCTGCTTCTTGATGTTCTGTCCAAAATGGTACTTAAGGTTGGTCTGGTGGCGCATACTCGGAAAATGGTGTTGATAAAGCTCGACCATCTCCTGCTGCACCTGATTTTCCCGATCTGCCAGCATCCACGCCAGGGTGATGCGGGGGCCGAGCAGCAGGCCCAGAGAGAGAAGCCCCATCACCGCGATGGCGGCCTTCATCCCTTTCGCCGCCCTCGCGCTGGTCGCTTTCGCGCTGAACGCACCGTGCAGCACGTTGACGCGGCACGCCCGCCACTGCGGCTGGATCAGCACCAGCGGATGTTCTGCCGCCAGCTGTTCGTCAACCTCAATGCCCGGCGGGATGTCCCCGTAGCAGCGGACCTCGCCCTCTCCGGCTTTTTGCATCAGCAGCGGCAACAGGCCAACCTCAACGTTACAGGCGATATGCGGCGACAAGCGCAACCAGTAGTTCTCTTCCCGCGCAACCAGCGTGCTTCCACCCGCCGTGACCGGCAGCAGCCAGGCGTCAGGCAGGACCTGAATGACCTTCAGGCCCGCCTCGTGAAAGCGGGTCAGCCACTGCTGCAGGCGGGCGGAATCTATCGCCACGGCGTCCACCTCGGCGCCTTTTTTGTTCAGCACCGTCCAGTGGAGATCGTCCACCTCACCAATCAGAGTCTCCTCCGCCATCCACGAGAAGGCGGTCGCCTGCGACGCCATTTTCTTCGGCAGCGTAAAGTGGCGGAAGATCATCTCACTGGCGGGCAGCAGCAGACACACGCGCGCAGCAAGAGGATGGTCGGCAAGGGTATGCAGCGCCTGCGGGGTGTCCAGGGTTGTAACCTGTTCGCTTCCCGACTCACACCACATGATTTTCCCGTCCTCACGGCTGTCGGGACGAACAAAAAGGACCTGTTTCATAGCGTTCTACTTTTCTTATTCAATCATTCGGTAACGACGTTGCCACGTCACAATTTCACCGGCTTCGTTATTCACCTGAAGCTGGCTCACCACGCGAAGCGTTAACTCATCGGTATTGCCGGTGTAGTTGACGCGAAAATACCGGCTGTTGATGGAGAGCAGCCCGGCCACCTGCGGCAACTCTTCCTTCAACTGCGGGAAGGCCTGTTCCAGCGCTTTGCTGAAGACGTCCATACTTTCCCAGCCGGTTTCCGGCCGCGACTCAATCAGGCGTACGGCATCGTCCGCGGTGAGTTTTCCCGGGAACAGGGCTGCCAGTAAGGGCGCCTGCTCCGGCGTCAGAGTATTGACATCCACCTTGCTGGCCGAGTCCGGCAGCGCGCATAACAGCTTGCTCACTTTCGGGTACGCTGCAGCAGGAAACGCCGGCAGCAGCTTGATCTCGGCAAGGGTGCGCATCATCTGATTCGCAGGCTGACGCGCCGGCACTACGCCAGACCAGGCGTCCATCTCCGCGCCCTCTTTCACCGTCGTGGCGTCGCCGTCGAGATAATCCACCAGCTGCTGATAAATTTCTTCCGCCGCCGTCTGGCTGATGCCGCCGTCCGTCAGGATCTGCTCGACAATCTTCTCTTTTCGCGGTTTTTCCGGCACGGTTGACGCATTTTGATCCTGAGCCACTTTGTCTGCGGCCAGCAGGTTATTGACGTTGAAGCAGTCCTGCGCGTCGTCGACCTGGCTGACCACCGTATAGTCTTCACCCTGCGTCTCCAGCGGCTGGTGCCAGTCGCCCTCCGGGTCGAGCGGTTTGCTCTCGCCGCTGGCGTCGTTCTGCAACCGGTCTTTCACCACTTTTTCCTGCGCCTGCATTGCCCAGCGCAGCTGCTGCTGGCTCACCTGATAGTGGGTTTTCTGCAAATCACGGCAGAACTGCTGGCTGATTTTGGCCGCCAGGGCCGACATCATGACCAGCAGGATCAGCACAACCAGCAGGGCAACACCGCGTTGCTGATGGACCCGGCTCATGGCTTCACGTCCGGCGCAGGCGCATTTTGCGGGGCAGGCGCGTGTTCTGCCGCCGGTGCCGCCGCTTCTGGTATCTCTCCCGGCGTGGTAAACACCCAGCGCCAGGTGTCGCCATTTTCCATGGTCAGCGTAAGCTCCACGCCGTCTGGCAGATGGGCAGAGTCACCCCAGCTTTTTTGCCAGCCCTGGTGATAAAACCGCCATTGCATCGCTTTCACCTCGCTGACGATAGGCACTTCATCGGGTTTGACGTCCGCCGGGCTGTCAATCACCGGCCAGACGTCGCGATACAGACGCCCTTCTTCCAGCCGCCAGCGCACGCGCTCCAGCTGGACCGTGCCACTCACGCCGTTCAGCGTGGTAAATTCCACGGCATCGCCATCCTGTAAAAACAGATCCGGCGCGTTGCGCGGCGCCCGCGCCTGCAGCTGGAAAAAATCGCGCTCCATCAGGCTCCAGGCACGCTGAAGCTGATTAAGCTTCGCCGCGCGGGTATCGGTTGCCGAACTGGTGCGCATCGCGCCGTCGAGAATTTGCCAGGCCAGGGTGCTGATGACCGCAAAAATGGTCAGCGCAATCATGATCTCCAGCAGGGTAAAACCGCGCTGGCGTCGGCTCGTCTTCACTTGCTCTCTTCTCCCGGCCCAATGATCTGAAGCGAAATGACCGGCTGGCTTTTATCGCCTTCGGCGTAAACGCGGATGGCATTGGCCCAACCGCTATTGGCGGTTTT
>OKKG01000529.1_pt1 | contig 13315 bp, 8 predicted proteins | sample 1612731 | NCBI WGS metagenome assembly OKKG01 (sample SAMN04436816, study PRJEB24849) | human gut metagenome | biome: human gut; feature: NICU; material: stool | host: Homo sapiens | place: USA: Saint Louis, MO | collected 2011-05-09 | reverse complement strand
GTTCTTGCAATTGCCCCATTTCAGTTGCCAATGTAGGTTGGTAACCAACGGCTGATGGCATCCGTCCCAAAAGGGCTGATACTTCAGATCCGGCTTGGGTGAAACGGAAGATATTGTCGATAAACAAGAGAACGTCCTGACCTTCGACATCACGGAAGTATTCCGCAATGGTCAAACCAGTCAAAGCAACACGCATCCGTGCTCCAGGTGGCTCATTCATTTGTCCAAAGACCATGGCTGTTTTTTCAATAACGCCAGATTCTTTCATTTCCCAGTAAAGGTCATTCCCTTCACGTGTCCGTTCCCCAACACCGGTAAATACAGAAATCCCACCGTGTTCTTGGGCAATATTATGGATTAATTCTTGAATCAAGACGGTCTTCCCAACTCCGGCACCACCGAAGAGTCCGACCTTCCCACCTTTCAAATAAGGGGCTAAGAGGTCAATAACCTTGATCCCTGTTTCAAGAATTTCTTCTGAAGTAGAGAGCTCGTCAAAGGATGGAGCTTTTTTGTGGATGGAGTCACGAGGAGCATCCTCAGCAAAAGGTTGATCCAAGTCAATGGTATCTCCAAGAACATTGAAGACACGTCCCAAGGTTTCTTTTCCGACAGGAACAGAGATTGGACGACCAGTGTCCAAGACTTCCATTCCACGTGTTAAACCATCAGTTGATTCCATGGCAATGGTCCGTACGACCCCATCACCAAGTTCCAAAGCTACTTCAAGAACGACTTTTGATTTTTGTTGGTCATTTTTATAGACTACAAGCGCATTATTGATCTCAGGAAGTTTATCTCCAACGGAAAAGGCAACGTCTACGACGGGACCTACGACCTGAGAAATTTTGCCTAAACTCATGTCATTCTCCTATTCTAAGTAATTTCTACTGCTCAAAAGTTCTTTTTCGAGCATCTGTTTTTGTATATAAAATTGTATCCGACAACTATTCAAGGGCGCTAGCACCAGCAACGATTTCAGTAATTTCTTGTGTAATCGCTGCTTGACGAGCACGGTTGTATTGAATCGTTAATTCATCAATGACTTTCTTGGCATTGTCTGTTGCAGTTTGCATAGCCATCATCCCCGCAGCATTTTCAGCTGTTTTAGCATCAATAATGGCACCATAGATCATGCTTTCAGCAAATTGAGGGAGCAATTGATCCAAAATGGCATCTCGACTAGATTCCAATTCTAGATTCAATACATAATCCTCATCTGCTTCATTGGGGTCCAAATCAATAATTGGAAGCATCTGTTCCACCCGCATTTGGCTGGTCAAACTGTTGACGTGATGGTTGTAACAGACGTACAACTCATCAAACAAGCCTTCCTGATACATTTGGACTGTTTTCGAAATGATCTTGCGAACTTCCTTAAAGCTAGGTTGATCAGGCAAACCACGCAATTCATAAACCGGCTGAATCCCACGGGCACGGAAGAAATCCGCACCGACACTTCCAATACAGATCACTTCAAAGTCATCTCCAGTTGGATGGTATTCTGCCTTCATTTCCATCATGGTTTTAAGGATGGAGGCATTGTAGCCTCCGACCAAACCACGATCAGATGTAATCACGATATAAGCTGTCTTATTTACCGGCCGACTCACCAACATAGGATGGGATTTGGCATTTTCTGTTTCATGTCCATGGAGCAAGTCTGTTAGTAACTTACGTACCTTAGCGGCATAAACCTGAAAATCCTTGGCTGCTTGCTCAGATTTCCCGAGTTTAGCAGCAGACACCATCTGCATAGCATTGGTAATTTGACTGGTATTTTTAGTGGATGCAATTTTATTTTTTATATCATTTAATGAAACTGCCATCTTCCACTCCTATTTCTATTTGAAATTTGACTGGTTGACAAATTCTGTAAGGGCTGCATCCAGTTCTTCTTCTGCTGGAAGATCATGTGTCGAACGAATCGTCTCAAAGATTTGGTTATAATGTGCTTCAAAGTAATCAAACAACTCTTCTTGGAAACGAAGAATATCGTCTACTGGAACACTATCTAAGAAACCATGAGTCAAGGCATACAAGATCACGACTTGTTTTTCAACTGTCAATGGTTCATGAACAGGTTGTTTCAAGACTTCAACTGTTCGGCGACCACGGTTCAATTTCGCTTGAGTCGCAGCATCCAAGTCACTACCAAATTTCGTGAAGGCTTCCAATTCACGGTATGAAGCGAGGTCGATACGAAGAGTACCCGCAACTTTCTTCATAGCCTTGATTTGGGCAGCTCCCCCTACACGGGATACAGAAGAACCTGCATCAATGGCCGGACGAATACCAGCATTGAACAAACTATCTTGCAAGAAGATTTGCCCGTCTGTGATCGAAATCACGTTGGTTGCGATATAAGCAGAAATATCTCCTGCTTGGGTTTCAATGATTGGAAGAGCTGTAATAGAGCCACCACCCAATTCATCTGAAACCTTAGCTGAACGTTCCAACAAACGGCTGTGGAGATAGAAGACATCCCCTGGGAAGGCTTCACGTCCCGGTGGACGACGAAGAAGAAGTGACAATTCACGGTAAGCTACGGCTTGTTTTGACAAATCATCATAGACGATCAAAACGTGTTTACCGTTATACATGAACTCTTCTGCCATAGCAACCCCAGCATAAGGTGCCAAGTAAAGCAATGGAGACGGTTGAGAAGCCGAAGCAGTTACCACAATCGTATAATCCATGGCTCCGTATTTACGAAGAGTTTCTACTTGCGTACGAACTGTTGATTCTTTTTGACCAATCGCCACATAGATACAGATCATGTCTTGACCCTTTTGGTTCAAGATGGTATCGATGGCAATCGAAGTTTTCCCTGTTTGACGGTCCCCGATAATCAATTCCCGTTGACCACGTCCGATTGGAACAAGGGCATCAATGGCTTTCAAACCAGTTTGTAGGGGTTCTGAGACAGATTTCCGTTGCATAACGCCAGGAGCTGGTGTTTCAACTGGACGGAATTTATCTGTCACAATCTCACCCAAACCATCTACTGGTTGGCCCAGTGGGTTGACAACCCGACCAATCAAGGCATCCCCTGCAGGGACTTCCATGATTTTACCTGTACGACGGACAGAGTCTCCTTCACGAATATCCGTGAAATCACCCAAGATGATGATCCCAACATCTGTTGTTTCTAAGTTTTGGGCCATCCCGTATGAGCCATTTTCAAAGATCAACAACTCACCACTCATGGCATTTTCAAGACCATGAGCACGGGCAATCCCGTCACCAATGTAGGTTACAACACCTGTCTCAGTGACGTCAAAGTTTGGCTTGAAATTTTCAATTTGTTGCTTAATTAAAGCGCTGATTTCTTGTGCGTTAATCGCCAAAATTCACACCACTTTCTATTTCAATTTAGATTTTATAACTTGCAATTGGTGTTTGAGACTGGTATCCAACGTTTTATGATTGGCTGTCACGACAAAGCCACCAATTAAATCTGGATCGATCTTTTGTTGGATCGAGCGAACTTGAATCCCAAATTTTCTTTCGATAATGGGAATTAGCTTTTGCTCTTGAACAGGATCCAAACCAGCAACAGTCGTAACAGTGACGACAAAAGCGTTGCTCAACAGTTGAATCTGATCCAAACAAATCGTTACAATGTCATAAAATAAGGCTTCACGATGATTGAGAATAACCACTTCAATCAAATGGTCGAGTAATTGTGAATCCGAGGGTTGAAAAAGTCTTAGACTTTTTGCTTTCTCTTCATCCTCTACACCGATATGAGCTAAGAAGTTCGCAAGTCCAGTCTCTTCAAAAATCCCCTTGATTTGGGTCAATTTTTCAAAGACTAGGTCTTGTTCTCCTTTTTCAAAGACCAATTGAACAAAAGGCTGGGTATATTTCTCAATCACCATCAGTTGCTTTTTGTCCATTAGGCTTCTCCTAATTCATCAAGATAGCGATCGATCAGTTGGCGTTGACCTTCAGCATCCAGCTGTTGGCTCAACAATTTGCTGGCAAGATTGACAGTGAGATCTGCCACATCGCCTTTGATACTGTTCAATGCTTCTTCTTTGTTATGCGCAATTTCTTGTTGCGCTTTTTCTTTCAAACGTACTGCTTCTTGAGTGGCTTCTGAAAGGATCTGAGATTTGTTCTTTTCTGCAGTTTCCTTTGCATTTTCGACGATAGACGCAGCTTCTTTGCGGCTACCTGCCAACTCTTCTTCACGTTTACTTGCTAGTTCCTCAGCTTTTTGACGAGCTGATTCTGCTCCATCAATATCATCTGTAATCTTTTTGGCACGCGCTTCTAAAATTCCATTGATATTGTTCCATGCAAATTTCTTTATTAAAAAGATTAATAATAGGAAGGAACCAGCAATGAGAATAAAGTTACCAATAATTTCACTCATTGATACATGCATTCTTCTACTCCTCCTCTACTTACTCTTCACCATTAATTTTCTTACCAATATAAATTGATGACAACATGGTAAACACATAGGCTTGGATACATGAAATGAAAATCGAAAACGCTGTCCACGCCATGCTTCCAATAAAGGCAAATGGATACCAATAAACAGCTTGATGCGACAAAGTCACAAGCAAGCTTGCTAGTACCTCACCCGCAAAGATATTTCCGAAGATCCGAAGTGCCAAGGAGGCAAAATTCGTGAATTCTTCCAAAATATTCATGGGGGTCATAAATCCGGGTGTCACAAAAGCCTTTAAATATTCCTTCACACCACGTCTGCGAATTCCTTCTACATGGGCGATTAAGGTGATCAAAAATGAAAAGGCAAAGTCATAACCCAGGTTAGCGGTTGGTGATGTCCACAAATTGTAACCATTGGTCGTTTCGATTTTAGCCATCAATCCAATGTTATTGGCTACTAAAAGAAAGAGGAAAAGAACAAACAAGAACAAGGAATAGTCCTTTATGTAATGTTCCCCAATATTTCCTTTTGTAAAGCCTACGACAAAGTCATATGCGTATTCCAGCACATTTTGTTTGCCTTTTGGTCGGATCGACATTTTTCGACTGGCCCAATAAATGAAGCCAAAAACGGCGAAAACAGAAATCAGGGTCATAGCAAGTAGGGTCAAATTAAAAGATACAGGTCCAAGAGTAATCGTTGGATTGATACTTTCTTCCAAGGTTTGACACCTCCTTTTCTAAAATAGAAGCGTCTATTTGATAATAAAGGCCATAACCAAGGTTACGAAGAAAGTACCTTCGACAAAGGCAACACCAAGAATCAAGAGGCTACGCAATTGACCGATAATTTCTGGTTGACGAGACGCAGATTTCAATAAGCTACTCATCATCAAACCTTCTGCCAGTGATACACCAAAACAGGCTAAACAAAGACCTAAAAATGTTAAATTCATGATGAATTCTCCTTTTATAAATTTTACCTCCTTAGTTTACTCCTAAAAGATATAATAGTCAAATATTTCCTATAAAAGTAAGCGTTTTAGTGAAATTACGTTATTTTTTTAATATGATAATTTTTCCTATCTACGATTGATTTCTTTTAATTTTTAGACGCTTTGTCCACCTCTATTCATTTTTTCTTCTAAAAAACTCTCACCTGCTCAGCAGATGAGAGAATTCGATTATTTAAAGATAGACGTTTTGAAACTGTCTGTTTGTTGCAGTAATTTCTTAAAGATTTTTTCTTTCAAGGCAAGGGTATTGTCAAATTTGACAGAACCATTCTTCAAGCTGGCCTGATCTTTTTCAACCGCAGTTGCAAAGGCTTGTTTTAAGTCATCATAAGTGCTATAAGTAGTCCCATCAACTTCAATAGCCTGAAGTCCATTTTTAGCACTGGTCACCACTTCGTTGAAGTATGCTTTCTTCCAGTCTTCAAGGGTACTGAATGTTCCATCAGAAATCTTTTGAATGATGTAATCATCCCCTAAAGTCGCATGACCTGCTTGTTTGGATTCTTGTTTATACTTGTTTGAAGCATAGCCTAAGAAGCCTTTTTCATAACCATAGTAGCCCCAGAGTCTAAAGGTATTGTGTTTGAAGGACATGGCTCCAGGAGCCCCTTCACTGGTGTTTCCACCATAGATCCCTGTCATCATCGGCACCGTCACATAGGCTGAGCCAAAGTCTGATGGATTATAGACACCATTTCCAGGACCACGATTGGTCATGAAGTTGTTGGTGATGAGATCATCTACTGAATGTAAGGTGATGGCTTTTTCCTCATCACTCAAAGGACGCACCTTATCAAATTGATTCTTGGTATTAGCCCCTCGGTATTGTTTATCAACCTTCTTGAACCATGCATTGTTCAAGTCTTGACTGCCTTTATTGAGGACGGCTTCTCCTTCTAGGTAATCCAGAAGCATGAGCGTATCGTTATACCCCTTCATGTAACGATCAATTTCATCGCGTGATTGAAGGTAATTTGGATTAGTGTTGTACCATTGGTTGCCGTCGTTTGGACGTTCATAGGCCATGTTGAGACCTAGAGCTTTGTATTCCCCATTTGGATTGGATACGGATGGCGTTTGGAGCATGCCTTGAGCATAGGCTTCTAGATCCGTTCCTTCACGGTGTCTCCAGCCACCCAAGTATACCATACGGTCATTGACGTGCGTTGTTTCGTGGGTAAAGGCAGAGACCCCAAAGTCACTGATCATATCGGTCACCATGAAGAAGACAGAGTCATCTTTATATGGGTTTCCGTAAATTCGCGCCACAGCTCCCATGCGCCAATCTGTCGCATGGTAACGATCGGTTGGACCATACAATTCACGGATTGGAGCGACATCTTTGCCACTGTTGGTATGGCCGTAACGGTCTGTACTAATGCCCTTGTAGTTTTGGTTATCAAGGACAGGGGTCGGCACCATATTATTGCTCTTCAAGAGTTGATTGCGAACCTTATCCGTTGCTAGACGTGACCAGAAATCGAGATAATTTTGTTGCCCTTTCGCCACCTTGTCAATTTCCGCTTTGAAGGTATTCCGCTCTGCTTCCGTGTTCTTACCATATTTCTCGAAGGAACTATAAGCCATGGTATTGTATGTTGAAATCAAGAACATATGGGAATCTTTTAAGTTCAAGAGTGGCAAGATCATTTTACCGTGAACATCATTGTTTAAGCCCTCATAGGCTCTATGCTTAGCAGATGCGAAAGCTGGATTGGTCGTCTCAGGCTCCACAATATAGACATTGTCTTTGGTTGCTTTAATGAACCAATCATTCAAGTCTGTCTCTTTTGTGAAGAGCTCCATATTGTACTTCAAGAAGTCATTTAGGTTCCCAGAAAGAGTCGATTTAGCCACGACTTCTCGGAAGGCATCGTGGGTACGAGTCCCTTTGATGTAGTCTTCTTTTGAACCAATTTCAATCAAGCGGTCTAAGACATCAACATTCTTCCCATAGAAATCTGGCTTGAACAACATGAGCTGTTTGAGATTGACATCATCGAACTTCACTCCATAATAGCGATTGAGGTATGACAAACCAAGAAGAACAGCGGCCTTGTTGTCATCAACTTTCTTGATAAGGGCCCGTTTGGCAGCCTCATCTGTATTTAATTGATGATCTTGGTTTTCAACTAGTTGTTTGACAAAGTGAGTCAGATTATCCTTGACTGTTTGGAAGCTTTCTTCAAGGTAAAGGTTCTTAATAGCATTGACCTTGTTAGGACCTGTTCGACCAAGATGGGTGTAGATTGGATCTGATTGTAATTCGACAGGGCTTAATTTTTCAACGATCGCACCAATGAGATCGCTCCGGTCTTTGTCCACCATATTTGGCGTATAGACCACTTCACCGAGCTCCGCCACACTGTACTCTTTGACTTGTTTGACTTTAGACTCTTTCGGTGAAATGCTGAAGACATCTTTGGTCTTATCCGCATAATGGATCAGGATGTGATCCGCATCCGCTAGTTCCGTGACAAAATCATTGCCCTTCATAGCCGTTACAGACAAGACTTCCTTGGTCATGAGAGGACTCGTTGCAGCCAGTTTATTCCCTTGGTCGACAATCCATTCTTTGTTGTAGAATGGTTGCAATTTAGCAATATTGCGGTAAGCTAGCTCACGAGTCGCATCGTAAGCAGTGATGGCCTTGTATTGATCGTCTTTGCTAACAAGGTGATTGAGCGTATCTTCAATCGGTTTGCTGCTGGTGAATTTATCAGCAGTGATTCCCATTGCTTCGATTTTCTGCTCAGCTTCTGCCAGCGAGATGCTTGGGATTTTACGGGAGTTGTTAAAGGTTTTCTTCCCTTCACTCACGCCTTCCACACTGTAATTGCGCTTGGTTCTTGAATAGGTGAAGTAATCATCAGCGTCGATATCCGAATGTCCAAAGACCATCTCACCAGTTTTGACTTTCATCATGGTGATGTTGTCTTCAATAGTCCCCAAGGCCCAGTTGGTCCCGAGTAATCCACCAGACTGAACAGCTTCTTTTAGTTCAATCGAACCTTTAGCAACGGAGTTTCTGAGAACCCCTTCTTTACCCACTGTGTGGTTATTTCCACCATTTTGAGAGGAATAAACGAGACCTGCAGCTTTGGCTTTGTTCCCAGTGATTTCAGCATCAACGTAAGCTTTTTCAACAACACCTTTCCAGTTCTCACCAACAACACCCGCTAGATAGCCACCTTTGTTCCCAGCAGCGTGCAATTTACCGATGAAGGCAACATTACTGACCTTCCCACTACCATCAATTTTATTGACAATTCCTGCTACGTCATTGTTCCCGACAACACTTCCTGTTACTTTAACATTTTCAACAGTTGCATTGTTTTTGATGACACCTGCGATTGGGGCTACTCGATCTGTCCCAGGTAGGTCAATATTGACATTTTCAAGCAAGAGATTCTTAACTGAACCACCTTCGATGTTCCCAAACAGTGGTCGTGTGATATTATGGATGGCAAATGTATTCCCATCCGTACTTTCCAAAATTCCCTTGAAGGCATTGGTTACATAGGATTTCCCTGCTGGCTGGACATTAGCCGCATTCATATTGCTACCAAGCTTAAAGGTTCCAGTCGGATTGGCTTGCATGGCTTTTACAAGTTCGTTGAAATTGTAGTAGACATCACCTTCATGTGCTTTGGGTTTCGCAATATAGTGGACATATTCCTCACTAAATTGGTTGTCCGCAGTCCGTTGGATGAGATCAGGAGCTTTGGCTGTTACTTTGTAGAGGGTCGCGCCATCTACCTTCACTTCTTCAATTTTATCAACGGCTAGTTTTGTAACCTTATTATCATGGGTAGTGACCTTTAAGTAGTAAGGCTTCACATCTGATGGTGTTTCAGACAAGAGGCTGCTATCGGTCTCAAGACCTTGGTCATCCACGCTAATCAGAGTGGTTTCCTTGATGTTTTTGATTTCAACTTTTTTAAGATCAATTCTCAGTGGTTCTTCCTTGAGAACTTCTTCTTCATCCCCATTTCCACGGTCATACATCATGGTCGTTGCGAGCGTATAATCCTTGTAGTAGTCCAAGTCCGCTAAAGCAGCTGCCAAGTCCGTCTCTGAAAGGGTCAGGGTTTTCACCACTTGATCACCCTTCTTCAATACAGCCTGGATGGACTTGATGGTCACACCGTCTGGTTTATCCAAATGATAAGTAGCTTTAGCACTGCGCTTCAATTCTTCCTTATCGACCTGGGTCAAAGTCAAGGTTGGCTTGTCAAGTTCTTTGGTCCCTTTTTGAATGATCTGATCTTGCGCCTGTTCAACTACTTCCTCAGAAATCGTAGGAGCATCCGTTGTCTTAACTCCCTTAATGGTCTTGTAGACCTTAGTGATTTTCTTCTTCCCATTTTTACCGGATTGAGAAACCCTTTCGGTTCCTTTTAGCAAGGTAACATCTTGTTCGGTTACCGTCTTAAATGGAATTTCCTCATACGAAACATCCTCTGTTTGGCCTTCAATCGCCTTAGTCCCACGACTAATTTTTTCTGTCACAGGAGCTTTTACCGTTTCAGTTGTCTTGCTCACGGGCTCGCCAATCTTCTCGCCATTGACCGTCTTATAAACACGACGAATCTCCTGACTACCAGCCTCGCCTTTCTGAAGAAGGCTTTCTTCATCGGTGTAACGATTGGCATCCGTTACATACTCTGTTTCATATGGAAGGATTGCCGTTTCTGTCTCTGTTACAGTCCCTTCCGTTACTTGATAGGTCGGGTTCTCCGGTTGAATAGGAGCTTCGCCGACATGACCTTCTTCTTGTGTCCCTTTGGCTTCTACCACACCTGTATAGACTGGGTTCTCCGGTTGAATAGGGGCTTCGCCGACATGGCCTTCTTCTTGTGTCCCTTTGGCTTCCACCACACCTGTATAGACTGGGTTCTCCGGTTGAACAGGAGCTTCGCCAACATGGCCTTCTTCTTGTGTCCCTTTGGCTTCCACCACACCTGTATAGGTTGGGTTCTCCGGTTGAACAGGGGCTTCGCCAACATGGCCTTCTTCTTGTGTCCCCTTAGCCGTTACAACTGGAGAAGGGCTGGGTTGAGGGGTTGGTTGGGCATCTTCTTTTGTCCCAACAGCAAGAATTTGTGAAACTGGTTCTTTGGTGATCTTGCTTTCAACGACTCTGCGAACTTCTTGTCCATCTACCACACTCACTTCCGTCAATAGGGTCCGCTCCCCATTTTGACCAGCAGTCAGCACCTTGGTTTGCCCTTTAGGTAATGTAGGATCAGCTTGTTTGACAGTTTCAAATGGCACAGGCTCAGTAGAGACTTCCAGGCTTGGGTTTTCAACTTGAGGAAAGGCTGGAGCGACTTCTGGGGTCACACGCGCTTGTGGTTCCACTTGTAGAATCCCTGTACTTGTTTTGATCGTTCCTTCTACAGAAGGTTTCGTTTCCTGCATAGCCTTTGGCTCTTGTAAGCTCGTCTGTTGGACTGACGGGTAGCGCAGATAGCCAACATAGTCATAGCCGTCAATTTGAATCACACCATTTGCAAGATCTTCGCTCGATGCGATCGCAAGATCCTGATTATAGGCGCGCAAAACTTGATTTTGTAGGGCTGCGACTTCAACTGGAAGTAGAAGACTTTGTCCAATGGCTCCAATCAAAAGGACGCCTATGACCTTCTTCCGGTGCTTTTTAGAGAGTAAGAGGACCGCAAAGGAAGCAGTGGCTAGACTTAGGCCAAATAGGGCGACTTCCTGACTTCCTGTTTGAGGAAGAACCGACTGAATTGCTTCCTTCTTCTTATAGACGAGATAGAAAGTATCTTCATTTTGATACTCTTCAGGGATTGCATGAATCACCTGTTCTTTTTCTTCAGCAGTTAGCTCTTCTTCTGTCACATATCCTAAGTGCACATGAGCAGGTAGAGTCACCTGATCTGCTTTGACAGGACGAGCTCCTAACAAGCTTCCTCCTAATAAAAAGGCTCCAATGGCTACCGGACCAACACCGACAGATAATTTTCGAATCGAATATTTGGTCATTTTTTCAAACGTTTGTTTCGCTTTTTTCATCCTAAAATTCCTATATAGTAATATTTAACCCTCGATCAGGGACCTGATTATTTTTAGAGAGGCTGGGATCATTTCCAGAAATAAGAACCTTCCCGGGATTTTTTACCTTTACCTATCTTATCTTTTTTCTTCTATTTTAGCAAGCTCTAAAACTCAAAAAAATAAACCGTTTTCTTTATAGGAAGAAAGCAACACAAAAAACGCCTCGAAAGGCGTTTGTATTATAGATCTATTTATAAGGATTGGTACAAATCATTGTATCGTTGACTAGCCGTATCCCATGAGAAGTCACGAGTCATAGCTTGCTCTTGGAGACCATACCAAGCCTGTTTGTCATTGTAGTAGACAGCCAAGGCTTCATCAACTGCCCAGTTAAACCAATAGCCTGACAAATTATTGAAGCTAAAGCCTGTTCCACTTCCATCAACAGCATTAAACGGTTGAACCGTATCACGAAGTCCGCCGACTTCATGCACCAAAGGAAGGGTTCCATAACGCATGGCCATCATTTGAGAAAGGCCACACGGTTCAAAGCGGCTTGGCATCAAGAAGACATCTGACGCTGCATAGATTTCTTGAGCCAATTGGACATCAAATGTGATATTCGCTGAAAGTTTATCTGGGTAGGCTTGACCAAACCAAGCAAAGGCATTTTCAAATCCAGGATCTCCTGTACCGAGCAAAACAATCTGAATATCCTTTTGCAAGAGTTGATGCAACTCTTCTACTACCACATCAAAACCTTTTTGACGTGTCAAACGAGAGACGATCCCAAACAAAGGAACATCATCGCGAACAGGTAGACCAACACGTTCTTGAAGAGCTCGTTTGCTAGCTGCTTTACCTGAAAGATCTGAGAGACTGAAGTGATACGTCAAGAGTGGATCCGTTTCAGGATTATACAGATCTGCATCAATCCCGTTAACAATTCCGGTCACCTTGCCAGACTCCATCCGAAGGATCTGATCTAAGCCACAACCATATTCAGCAGTCATAATCTCATGCGCATAGCTAGGAGAAACAGTTGTCACACGGTCAGCATATAGAATGCCGGCTTTCATCCAGTTCAGGCAATCATTCCACCGAAGTGTTCCATCTGCATAGCGTTCAAATCCAACTCCGAAAAGATCCCACAACATTCCTGGGTCGAACTGACCTTGGAATTCCAAATTATGGATGGTCAATACTGTCTTAATTCCATGATAAGCTTGAATCCAACGGTATTTTTCCTTCAGCAAGAAAGGAATCATCGCTGTATGGTAATCATGGGCATGAAGAACATCTGGAATGAAGTCAACTCGTTCCATCGTTTCTAAGGCCGCGAGCTGGAAGAAGGCAAAGCGTTCGCCATCATCGAAGTCACCATACACATGACCCCTAAAGAAATAATGTTGGTTATCAATAAAGTAAAAGGTGACTCCATCGCGCACAATGCGTTTCACACCAACATATTGACTTCTCCAGCCAACCTTGGTCTCAAAATGCAAGACATCTTCGATTTGATCTCCAAACTTGGCCTCTACCATATCATAGTATGGGAGGATCACGCGCACATCATGACCACTTTTAGCTAAGGATTTAGGAAGAGCGCCAATGACGTCTCCCAACCCCCCTGTTTTAGAAAACGGTGCTCCTTCAGCTGCAACAAATAATAGTTTCATTAGACAATATCCTCTGTAACAATCGTTCCTTTTTTAACCACGACAGGTGCTTCTTCTGTCCCACGAATCGTCACACCAGCAGCCACTTCGGCCCCCTTATCCAGGATGGCATGTTCGACGATTGCATTTTCATGAATTACAACACCAGGGAAAAGAAGACTACTACGGACTTCTGAACCTTGATGAAGG
>OKKG01000525.1_pt1 | contig 13504 bp, 9 predicted proteins | sample 1612731 | NCBI WGS metagenome assembly OKKG01 (sample SAMN04436816, study PRJEB24849) | human gut metagenome | biome: human gut; feature: NICU; material: stool | host: Homo sapiens | place: USA: Saint Louis, MO | collected 2011-05-09 | reverse complement strand
AAAACTTCAGATCGCTTGCAGGATCAAATGGCACAAGCAAGAAAAATAGCTCTGTCGCACTCTTCGATTGCGACCATTGAGACGGAGAGTTTCTTTCGTGGTAAAGAAGCGTATCTTTCCTTTATTGGCAAGGACCAAGAGGGGCAAGAACTAGCGGTCTTGGTGGCACAGGCGGATGATGCAGTCTATACCTACCCTTTGAAAGAAGGAGTTAGTTCCAAAGAGGCAGCTTCTGTCGTCAAAGAGAAGAGTCAGGACGCGACTGATCGGGTAACTTTTGGGCGCTTTAAAGGCAAACCGATCTGGGAAGTCAAGGCTGGGAGCTCTTATTATGTGGTGGATTTCAAGACTGGGAAAGTCACCGGTGTTTTTTAAGATTTGAGGAGGAAATATGAAATTATCAAATCGTGTATTGGAAATGGAAGAAAGTGTGACCTTGGCTGCTAATGCGCGTGCCAAAGCTTTGGCAGCAGAAGGTCGTGATATCTTAAGTCTGACCCTGGGTCAACCTGACTTTGCGACTCCAAAAAATATTCAAGAAGCTGCAGTCGCATCCATTGAGGATGGTCGTGCCAGCTTTTATACGGTCGCATCTGGACTTCCAGAATTGAAGGATGCCATTAGCGACTATATGAAGGAGTTTTATGGCTATGCTGTGAATCGGAATGAAGTAGTGGTCGGTACTGGTGCTAAGTTTATCCTCTATGCCTTCTTTACTTCTGTCATTAATCCAGGTGATGAAGTCATCATTCCAACCCCTTGCTGGGTTTCTTATGTAGACCAGGTCAAGATGGTAGAGGGCACACCTGTTACTTTCCAAACAACAGAAGAAAATCACTTCAAGGCAACGGTAGAGCAACTGGAAGCAGCACGGACAGACAAGACCAAGGTAGTCTTGCTGAATTCACCATCCAATCCAACAGGAATGATCTACAGTAAAGAAGAACTCGAAGCAATCGGAAATTGGGCTGTTGAACATGACATCCTTATTTTGGCAGACGATATCTATGGTCGTTTGGTATACAATGGCAATACCTTTACGCCCATTTCTAGCTTATCAGAAGCGATTCGCAAGCAAACCATCGTGATTAACGGAGTTTCTAAAACCTATGCTATGACTGGTTGGCGGGTTGGTTTTGCAGTGGGTGATCCTGAGATTATTGGAGCCATGGCCAAGGTGATCAGCCAAACAACTTCCAACTTAACAACCGTTTCCCAATATGCTGCAATCGAAGCCCTCACAGGAGATCAATCTTCTATTGAGATCATGCGTCAAGCTTTTGAAGAGCGCTTGAATACTATTTATCCTTTGTTGAATGAAGTACCTGGTTTTGAAGCCATCAAACCTCAAGGAGCCTTCTATCTCTTCCCAAATGTCAAGAAGGCCATGGAAATGAAGGGATATACTGATGTGACGGAATTTACCACAGCAATTTTAGAAGAAGCAGAGGTTGCTTTAGTAACGGGAGCTGGCTTTGGTGCCCCTGAAAATGTTCGCTTGTCTTATGCAACAGATTTGGATACCCTCAAAGAAGCTGTTCGCCGACTCAAGGCCTTTATGGAAAAATAAAATTACAAGACCCTTAGTAATGAGCTGAGGATCTTTTTCTTTAAAAAAAATCTGGTTTTCACAGGTAGAACCTAGCACTGAAAGCCTTTTTATGATACAATTAAGAAGATAATGTCTTCGGACAAGTTTAACGAGAAAAGGAAGATGAATGATGACAAAACGGATTACTATCATCGAAGTAAAAGACTACGTTGGTCAAGAAGTGACCATCGGTGCTTGGGTGGCCAACAAATCAGGTAAAGGAAAAATTGCTTTCTTGCAATTGCGTGACGGTACTGCTTTTTTCCAAGGTGTGGCTTTTAAACCAAACTTTATCGAAAAATTCGGCGAAGAAGTGGGGCTTGAAAAATTTGATACCATCAAACGCTTGAGCCAAGAAACATCAGTGTTTGTGACTGGTATTGTCAAAGAAGACGAGCGTTCTAAATTTGGTTACGAATTGGATATTACAAACATCGAAGTGATCGGTGAATCTCAAGATTACCCAATCACTCCTAAAGAACACGGGACAGACTTCTTGATGGACAACCGCCACTTGTGGTTGCGTTCACGCAAACAAGTTGCCGTTATGCAAATCCGTAATGCCATTATCTATGCAACTTATGAGTTCTTTGATAAGAATGGCTTCATGAAGTTTGATAGCCCAATTCTTTCAGGAAATGCTGCAGAAGATTCTACAGAACTTTTCGAAACAGACTACTTTGGAACACCAGCCTATTTGAGTCAATCAGGTCAGCTTTATCTGGAAGCTGGTGCTATGGCCCTTGGTCGCGTCTTTGACTTTGGACCAGTATTCCGTGCTGAAAAATCTAAGACTCGCCGTCACTTGACTGAGTTCTGGATGATGGACGCTGAGTACTCTTACTTGACACACGATGAATCACTTGACTTGCAAGAAGCTTATGTCAAAGCTCTTCTACAAGGTGTTTTGGACCGTGCTCCTCAAGCCTTGGAAACATTGGAGCGTGATACGGAGCTCTTGAAACGCTACATTGCAGAGCCATTCAAACGGATCACTTATGATGAAGCGATTGATCTCTTGCAAGAGCATGAAAACGATGAAGATGCGGATTACGAGCATTTGGAACATGGTGATGACTTCGGTTCACCACATGAGACTTGGATTTCAAACCACTTTGGTGTGCCAACATTTGTCATGAACTACCCAGCAGCTATCAAGGCCTTCTACATGAAACCAGTTCCTGGAAATCCAGAGCGCGTGCTTTGTGCAGACTTGCTTGCTCCAGAAGGCTATGGAGAAATCATCGGTGGCTCTATGCGTGAGGAAGACTACGATGCCCTTGTTGCAAAAATGGATGAACTTGGCATGGATCGTACAGAGTATGAATTCTACCTTGATCTTCGTAAATACGGTACAGTTCCACACGGTGGATTTGGTATTGGGATTGAACGTATGGTAACCTTCGCGGCTGGTACAAAACACATTCGTGAAGCCATTCCATTCCCACGTATGTTGCACCGTATCAAACCTTAATAGACGTAAAAACGCCATTAGGCGTTTTTCACTTTTATCTGCTTCAAATAACTATGAAAGGAAACTCAATGCTGAAAATAGACATCATCGATGGGAAAGAATACGAGGATGGTCAGGGGTCTTTGATCGCAGATCTAGACCATAGCATTCAACAGATGCTCAAGACATCCTACCCGGAAAGTCAAATGGATGATTTTATCACGTATAAAAATTTAAGCCAATATTGTATGGATTATCTAGGTCAGATTATTGATCGTGCCAATGATAAAAATGATGCGATTAAACAGCAGGTAACAGCTGTCATGCCCGAAAGCGAGCGTCCCTTTAACGTTGAAGACCGCTTGACAGCCAGCTATACCTTCGGTCAGCGGGTAGCGGATTCGGTCGCGCGCTTCGGTGGTTCTTGGACCTTTATTATTAGCTTCATCATGATGATGGCTATCTGGATGTTGATCAATGTCTTGCATCCCTTTGGCTGGATTTTTGACCCTTATCCTTTCATCTTGCTGAATCTAGCACTTTCTACGATTGCGGCGATTCAAGCTCCTTTGATCATGATGAGCCAAAACAGGGCAGCAGATTATGATCGCCTGCAAGCGCGAAATGACTTTAACGTTAATATGGAGTCTGAACGGGAAATTCGCTTGTTGCATACGAAGATTGATCATATGGTGCAGCAAGACCAGACGGATTTACTGGAAATTCAAAAGTTGCAAACCGAATTGTTGGTATCCTTGTCTAATCAAGTGAGCCAATTGCGTCAAGAACTGAATCAAGAAAGAATGAAAGAGGTGGAGAAAATGTAGGCAACTCTAAGTAAGTCTTTTAGAAACACTCAAATAATCTATTGAAAGAGGAAAAACAATGTTTAAAAGAACTTACAAACGCAATATTTCACTCCTAGCAGGACTGGAATTTACATCTTATTTTGGAATCACCAGTTTTTGGATTTTATTTTTTATTCAGAATGGTCTTTCTTTACTTCAAATCGGTCTATTAGAGAGTATCTTTCATGGGACGAGTCTTTTATGTGAGATCCCATCTGGTATGTTGGCTGATCGATTTAGCTACAAGACCAATCTCTATTTGGCTCGCTTGTCCAGTATTGGATCTTCGATCTTGATTTTATTTGGTCAGGGGAATTTTTGGATCTATGCCCTTGCCATGATGGTCAATGCTTGGTCTTATAATTTTGACTCGGGGACCAGTACGGCTTTCTTATTTGATTCAGCGGTGGAAGCAGGTCAAAAAGACCGTTATCTTCAGATTTCTAGTTTCTTGTCTGGTGTGGCCGAAGTCACCCGAACTTTAGGTACAGTGGTGGCAGGCTTCTTTATTCACGGAGCATTGGCTTGGACCTATTATATTGCTATCGGGCTATCCTTGCTTTCCATTCTTTTGATCTTTCTGATGAAGGAGCCAGAGAGTAAGAGTGATGAAAGAAGTCACTTGACCTTAAAGCGGATATTGGAGGTAGTGAAACAAGAATGGCAGGACAAACCAGTCTTGTTTTACTGGATGCTCACCTATCAGTTGGTAGGGACCATCATGTGTATGTTTTATTTTTACTACCAACAGAAAATTAGTGACTTAACTAGTTGGCAAGTTTCGCTTATCATGTTGATTGGTAGTGGATTCAATCTCCTAGCGGTTTATTTGGCCAGTCAAATCGGGAAAAAATGGAATAGTAATCAAGTCTTTCCGATTCTGGTTGCACTGACTGGGTTGGCCTTGTTTTTGGTAGGTTTGAAGACTCCATTCGCCTATTTGAGTGTCTATCTCTTGACCAATGCCCTTTATGCAGTTTATCAACCCATCTACTACAATGATTTACAAGCCTATCTACCTTCCAGTGTGCGAGCAACCATGCTGAGTATCAATTCAATGATGTTTAGTCTTTCCATGATCGTGATCTTCCCACTGACTGGTTGGTTGATCGATACTTGTGGATTTATAGCTGTTTTTCTTATGCTAGGCCTGATAACACTCATCTCTTTCCCTCTCTTGATGTTTGGGTTGGGGAAAATGGGCAAGATCTTAAGCCAGGTAACAAAGACGGAATAAAATTGCTGACCACATCTGGTCAATATTCAACTCTCTCTGCTTTGCAGGGAGAGTTTTTTCATCTTTAGAAAATTGTGATAAAATATGTTTATCCTATTTAAAAAGAATCGAGTCGTATGAAATCATTATTGAAGTATTTTAAGGGCTATCTATGGGAAACTTTTCTAGGGCCCGTGTTTAAGCTTTTAGAAGCTATTTTTGAATTGTGTGTCCCCTTAATCATCGCCCACTTAGTCGATCAGGTCATTCCGAAAAAGGAAACGAGCGCAGTGGTGATGACTGTCGGTGTTTTGTTTTTATTTGCGAGCTTTGGGGTCGTCGTAGCTATTACGGCCCAGTATTTTTCTTCTAAAGCAGCTGTCAGATTTACCCGCGAGATGACCAAGGATTTGTATGATAAGATCTTGTCCCTTCCAAAGGACAAGCGAGATAGAATCGGTACATCTAGTTTGGTAACCCGTCTCACTTCTGATACCTATCAAATCCAGGTTGGGATCAATCTCTTCTTGCGCCTCTTTTTGAGGGCGCCGATTATTGTCTTTGGCTCTATTATCATGGCCTTTACGATCAGTCCGAAATTAACCCTTTGGTTCTTGGGGATGGTGGCCATTTTGACGCTGATTATTGTCATCATGTCTCGGATTGTCAATCCTCTCTTTACAAACATTCGAAAAATTACAGACCGGATGGTCACGGTGACGCGTCAGCAATTTCAAGGGATGCGAGTGATTCGGGCCTTTGGACAACAGGCTAGTGAATTAGAAGATTTTAGAGAGGTCAATCAGGACTACAAAGTCTGGCAAATTCGCGCTGGTATCTTGTCTAGTTTGGTCAGTCCCTTGACTTTCTTAGTCGTGAATACGACCTTGGTCTGTGTCATTTGGCAGGGGCAATTGAATATTTCTTCTGGTCTTCTGACTCAAGGGATGTTGGTCGCTCTGATCAATTATTTATTGCAAATTTTAACAGAATTGATCAAGCTAGCTATGCTGGTCACGTCTTTAAATGTCAGCTATATTTCAGCCAAGCGGGTACAAGAGATCTTTGATTTGAAAGAAGAAGACCTCCTAGAAGCTTTGGCAGAGGAAACCGCAACAGAACAAGAAGCGATCAGTGCAGAGGAAGTTTCTTTCACCTATCCAACGGCTTCAAGCCCAGCCCTAGAGGGAATTTCCTTTGATCTTGACCAAGGACAGATGCTGGGGATTATCGGTGGTACAGGATCTGGGAAGTCCACCCTTGTTCAGTTATTGAGTCATTTGTATGCTGTTAGTCAGGGAAAATTAGCCCTCTATCATCAAGCTCACTCTCCTAAAAGTCTCAAAGAGTGGCGGGAGTGGGTAGCTGTAGTTCCACAGAAGGCAGAGCTCTTTAGAGGGACTATTCGCTCCAATCTCTTACTGGGAATGGAAGGAAAGGTGTCGGAAGATGATTTGTGGTGGGCGCTAGAAACGGCTCAGGCGGCTGATTTTGTCCGTGAAAAAGAAGGAAAGCTAGATGAGCCGGTTGAAGCCTTTGGTCGAAATTTTTCAGGTGGCCAACGCCAGCGATTGACCATTGCGCGTGCTCTTTTGAAAAAGGCCCCTTTCTTGATTTTGGATGATTCGACTTCTGCCCTGGATTATTTGACGGAGGCTCGTCTCCTAAAATCGATTAAAGAAGAATTGAGTGACACAAGTTTGATCTTAGTATCTCAACGAACCAATAGTCTCAAGTCGGCTGATCAGATTTTGGTCTTGAATAAGGGCCATCAAGTAGGCCTGGGAAATCATGATTTCCTCTTGTCCACGAATGAGATTTATCAAGAGATTCATGAATCACAACACGGGAGGGAGGAAGCATGAGTCAAAAACGTTCTAGTTATTTAAAACGTCTGTTTAGAGATTTTGCTCACCATCCCGGTCTCCTGATTCTAGCCAGTATCGGAACCATTGCTCAAGTAGCCTTAACGGTTTGGTTACCGATCTTGATTGGACATGCGGTTGACTTGGTTATCAATCCTCAAGGGTTGAAAGTCTTATTGCCAGTTTTGATCCAAATGGTGCTGATTATTTTAGTAAATACCTTGATTCAATGGATCAATCCTCTTCTCTATAATCAATTGGTCTATCGGTTTAGCCAAAACCTAAGGGCAGAAGTGATGGAAAAAGTTCACCGCTTGCCCTTATCTTATCTGGATAAACAAGGGAGTGGGGACTTCGTCAGTCGTCTCACGACCGATGTGGAGCAACTCAATAGCGGGCTTCTCATGGTCTTCAACCAGTTCTTTGTTGGGCTCTTAACCATTCTTGTGACCATTGTAACCATGGCAGAGCTGGATTTCTTTATGATGGTAGCGGTTCTGGTCTTGACTCCTTTGTCTCTTTTGATTGCTCGTTTTATTGCCAAGCGTTCTTATACGCTTTTCCAAAAGCAGACCAATGCGCGTGGTCTTCAAACTCAGTTGATCGAGGAGTCGTTGACCCAGGAAAGTTTGATCCAGTCTTTTAACGCTCAGGATCAATTCCGTACGGCTTTTAAAGGGACTAATGAAAGCTATGCCAATTATTCCCAATCCGCTGTCTTTTATTCCTCAACTGTCAACCCTGCCACTCGCTTTGTGAATGCCTTGATTTATGCGGTAGTGGCTGGATTTGGTGCTGTACGCATTATTTCGGGATCTCACTTTACTGTTGGTCAATTGGTGACCTTCCTCAATTATGTCAACCAATACACCAAGCCCTTTAATGATATCTCCTCTGTCTTGTCAGAACTCCAAAGTGCCCTTGCCTGTGCAGAGCGCTTGTATAGCGTTTTGGATCAAGCTGAGGTCGAAGAGACGGGGAAACAGGTTCTGGAAAGTCAGAATGTCAAAGGTGCGATTGGTTTTGAACACGTCACATTTGGCTATGATTTGGGGCGGACTTTGATCAAAGATCTAACCATTCAGGTTCCAGCTGGCAGTAAGGTTGCCATTGTAGGACCTACAGGAGCTGGAAAGTCGACCTTGATTAATCTGCTCATGCGTTTCTACCCTGTTAACTCTGGAGAGATCACGATTGATGGGGTGCCAATTACGGACTACACCTGTGCTTCTTACCGCCAACAGTTTGGTATGGTTCTACAAGAAACCTGGCTCAAGGTTGGGACCATTCATGAAAATATCGCCTTTTCTCGTCCAGATGCAACTAGAGAAGAAGTTATAGAAGCAGCCAAAGCGGCCAATGCAGATTTCTTCATTCGGCAGTTGCCACAAGGGTACGATACGTATCTTTCAGATGCTGGAGAGTCTTTGTCTCAAGGACAACGCCAACTCTTAACGATTGCGCGGGTTTTCCTTTCAGTTCCTAAGATTTTGATCTTAGATGAGGCGACATCCTCCATCGATACTCGGACTGAGGTCTTGATTCAAGATGCTTTTAATCAGCTCATGAAGGGACGGACTAGCTTTATCATTGCACACCGCTTGTCGACCATTCAAAATGCCGATATGATCCTTGTCATGGTCGATGGCGATATTGTTGAGCATGGCACTCATGAAGAGCTAATGGAAGCGCAAGGTGTTTACTACAAGATGCAGACTGCTCAGCAACAAATTAGTTAAAATGAAAAGCATTTTCAGGTTTGAAAATGCTTTTTTGGGTCTAAAAAAACATCTAGCAAAATTGCTAGATGTTTCAGAAACTTTATCTTTTTAAACGTTTAGAACCTTATCTAAGAATTCTTTCAAACGTGGGTGTTGTGGGTTGTCGAAGATTTGGTCTGGTTTGCCGTCTTCGAGGAATTCACCATCTGCGGTGAAGATGACGCGGTTGGCTACTTGGCGGGCAAATCCCATCTCGTGGGTAACGATGATCATGGTCATGCCTTGCTCTGCCAACTCTTTCATAACGTTCAATACATCTCCAACCATCTCAGGGTCAAGGGCAGAAGTAGGTTCGTCAAAGAGCATAATATCTGGATTCATGGCAAGTCCACGTGCGATAGCCACACGTTGTTTTTGACCACCGGAAAGGCTGTTTGGATTGGCATCGGCTTTATCTGCGAGACCAACTTTTTCCAACAATTCCATCCCGACTTTTTGAGCTTCTTCACGGGTCATCAGTTTGTGCTCTACTGGCGCAAACATAATGTTTTCAAGGACGCTCATGTGAGGGAAGAGGTTGAAGTGTTGGAAAACCATCCCGATATTTTCACGGACCAAATCAACATTGGTTTTTGGATCGGTTAGATCATATCCATTAACTGTAATTTGACCTTTTGTAACTTCTTCGAGGAGATTGAGACTACGAAGGAAGGTTGATTTACCAGAACCGGACGGTCCGATAATGCAGACCACATCCCCTTCATAGAATTTTGTTGAGATTCCTTTTAAGACCTCATTTTCACCATAGTATTTGTGGAGGTCATGGACATCAATTTTTAATTTAGCCATTAGTTAACCTTCTTTTCTAATTTTTTTGCAAATCGTGTTAGCAAGGTGATAATCACGAGGTAGAAGACGGCAAGGATCGCATACATCTTGAAACTTTGGTAGTTTCGAGCGATGATGATCTTACCAGTTTGGAAGAGTTCTACCAATCCGATCGCAGATACGATCGTCGTATCTTTTAACGCAATGACAAATTGGTTAACAAAGTTTGGAAGCATGAGTTTGGTTGCTTGTGGCAAGATGATCTTGCGCATGGTTTTGCCATAAGAGATCCCCAGGCTTCGGCTGGCTTCCATCTGTCCAATCGGTACAGCTTGGATCCCCCCACGAACAATTTCTGCAATATAGGCAGCAGCATTGAGGGAGAGGGCGATGGTACCTGCGACAAAGTCGTTGATTGGGGATTGATTACCTGTGACAGATTCAATCAAGTTTGGAATTCCCCAGAAGATGAAGGCGGCGAGGATCATGAGTGGGATCCCACGAATAACATCGACAAAGATCTCTGCAGTCCAGCGGAGCCATTTATAAGGGCTAACACTAAACATCCCAAAGATAACACCGATCACCATAGCAATGGCGAAAGAGAGAAGGGCAAGGGCAAGAGTGACACCCAAACCACTTAACAATTGTTTGTAGTTGTTTTGGAGCAAGCCCCAGATCGTTGTTTCATCTGCTGTTGTACTTGAAGTACTTGATTTGCTATCTGCTTTAAGGTATTTATCGAGAATCTTTTGGTATTGACCGCTTTTCTTCAAGTTCGCAAGACCGTTATTGAACATTTCGATCAATTCAGGATTTTCACCCTTCTTAACGGCAAATGCTAGTTGACCACTTGGAGTCCCTTCGATAGGTGTTTTGAATTTACGTCCTTGTTTAATAGCGTATTTGATAACAGGTTCGTCATCCATAATCGCTGCAACAGAACCAGAATTCAAACTATCATACATAGAAGCTCCATCAGAGAACGTTTTGATCTTGTAACCATATTTCTTTTGGTTTTTTTCAAGGAAGTTTTGTGAGGAAGTACCGTTTTTAACACCGACTGTCTTTCCTTTTAGGTCATCATATGAATCAATCTTGCTGCTTTCTTGAACGGCTAGAATAGAATTGGCCGTGTAGTATGGTTCAGAAAAATCAAATGTTTCTTTCCGAGCATCTGTTACGGTCATCCCTGCGATCATTCCTTGCGCATGTCCGGATTGGACATCACTTACCGCTGCGTCAAATCCAGGATTATTAATCTCGATGGTAAATCCTTGGTCTTTGGCAATAGCCTTGATCAAGTCCATATCGATCCCTGTGTATTTGTTTTTTCCATTTTGGAAGACAAATGGTGCAAAGGAAGAATCACTTGAAATGCTATATTTTGATTTTTTAGGAGTTGCTTTTTGACCAGCAGGAGTAGTGGTTTCCGGAACAGCACTGTTATTTGATGATTGGCTTTCACCTGTCCATTTTTTGATGATCTCATCAAGTGTTCCATCAGCTTTCATTTGAGCGAGAGCCTTGTTAAATTCAGTGATTAACTTTTCATGATTTCCACCTTTTTTAACACCAAAGGCAAAGCCACCGACTGCTTCCCCGTCCATATTGATAGCTAGGTCCTGACCCTTTTGGATGGCGTATTGAATAACAGGTTGGTCATCCATCACCGCATCGACCGCACCAGCTGATAAACTGTTGTACATGAGATCGCCAGTATCAAAAGTCTTGATCTTGTAGCCGTACTTGTCCTTGTTTTTATCAAGGAAGCGTTGGGCTGCAGTTCCGTTTTTGACACCGACTGTCTTCCCTTTTAATTGGCTGTACTTCGTGATTTTATCGGCTTTCGTAGTCGCGATGACAACTTTTGTATCGTAGTAAGTATCAGACATGGTGAAGACTTTTTCACGTTCTGTTGTTTTGGTCATACCGGCCATGATGGCATCCGCTTGACCAGCTTGAACTGCATTGACTGCTGCATCAAATCCAGGGAAGGATTTGTCCAAATCCCAGCCATTGATTTCAGCGACCTTGTCCAAGATCTCTACGTCAATTCCTTTATAGGTTTGATCTGAATCCTTAAATTCAAACGGTGCATACGCTGTGTCGAAAACGACCTTGATCGTTTCAGCATGAGCATGACCAGCGAATGCAACGATTGGAAATAAGAACAGCAAATAGGCTAGTAATTTTTTCTTCATTTCTGTCTCCTTTTAATTCTTTTCTCTTTGGGTATTTGACCCATGAGCACATTGACCAAAGGATGGCCTTAAAAAAACAAATCATTCATACCAAAACGAGTATGAATGGTCTTATGTTTTTCTACAGAAGCTATTATATCAGAAAAGTATCAGTTTAGCAAGAAAAATCAACTTTCGATGTTAGGTTTTCTGACATGAGGTGGTGTTGCAGGTCTGGATTTTCTTTGCTACAATGGACCTATTCAGATAAATGGAGGTTACTAGATGAAGAAAGGGTTGATCATTCAAGGTATCAAAACGAAAACTTCTGTGTCAGTTTTCGTTTCTACACTATTCTACGTGTTTTTAGCTTCCTTCTTTATAGAAGGGGGACTATGGCTCAGTAGTGAATTGGTGGGACCATTTTCGACTGCAATAGGTTATCTAACCGAGTTTTTCTCACCAGGAAATGGGGTTGCAAGTATTCAAGAGTTTTTCTTCCATTATATTCTCTATTATGAGCTCTTCAGTTTTGTATTTATTCTCTTACTCTTTATTTTTTGGGTGAAAGTAATAGAGAAGAATTCCTTATCAAGCTTAGGTTTTGTAAAAAGAAATTGGCTCAAGTATCTAGCTTGGGGGATCTTGCTTTCTCTGCTTCAAATGGGTGTGATTGCCCTTGTCTACCAAGTGTGTGGAATCGGAACTTTTGAGCTTAATGAATTAAGTTTAGAACCCATCCTCTTTATTCTAGGCTTATTCCCATTTTGGCTCCTCCAAGGTGGTACAGAAGAAGTAGCTACGCGGGGGTGGCTCCTGACTCGGATTGCTGCAAGAACCAATCTGCCTTTAGCGATCGTGATTTCTAGTAGTCTCTTTGGCATTCTGCATATGGGGAATGCAGGAGTGACCTTCTTATCCGTTCTGAATATCATCCTTGATGGGGTGCTAGCTGGTCTGCTCTTTATCTACACCGATAGTATCTGGCTAGTGGTCGCCCAACACGGGACTTGGAACTATGTACAAGGAAATCTCCTTGGTTTTCAAGTCAGTGGAACGGGGGCAGATGCCTCTATCTTCAGCTTTACCATGGGGTCAGGACCTGACTGGTTGACTGGAGGGGAATTTGGAGCGGAAGGTTCGATCATCACTACTCTGGTTCTTCTATTATCCGTCGTGCTGGTATACCGCTTAGGGGAAAGAAGGGAAAAAGTTGGTCATGAACAAGTGCGAAATGGCTGATAGGAAATGAAGACAGGCAAAAGTGCCGGTCTTTTTTATCGATTATAAATGAAGGAAAGCCGAACACATATTGATGAGTTCGGCTTGTTTTATATAATGGGAATAATTAGCTTGACTTGTGCACCATGATTAATATTTTCTAAATGCATCGTTCCATTATGAAGTTTCATGACGCGTTTTACGAAAGATAAACCAAGTCCATAGTGACTTTCTTGAGAGGGTGTTCTTGCTTGGTCATCTTTATAGAAAAGATTTCCAGCATTCTGTAATATATTTTTTGAAAAACTAGATTGGTTATTCCATATAGTTAGAACTAATTGACTATTTTCTTGTGAAATTGTTAGGTGGATTTGTGCATCATTTTCTTTTTGATGTTGTATTGCATTATTAATGATATTTGTGATTGCTCGGAAAAATAGATTGGAATGAATTGCAATTTGTGTTGATGGAGTTACTGTGTTAGTAAAAACAAAATGTGTATTTCTAGGGAGTAAAGGTGAGATATGTTCCTGTAATTGATAAGTTACTTGTTTAATTGATATGTTTTCAAGTTGAAT
>OKKG01000517.1_pt1 | contig 13670 bp, 8 predicted proteins | sample 1612731 | NCBI WGS metagenome assembly OKKG01 (sample SAMN04436816, study PRJEB24849) | human gut metagenome | biome: human gut; feature: NICU; material: stool | host: Homo sapiens | place: USA: Saint Louis, MO | collected 2011-05-09 | reverse complement strand
CCCGGCGTGAAACAACAGAGCGTTCAACGGTTCCTTCTACAATACTACCAGAAGCAAATTGGGACGATTTGATATTTGAAGTCTTGGAATAATAAGTCGGCTCTTCATTCTTCACTTTTGTATACACCTTTTGATTTGGTGAAAAGAGCTTCATGAATTTTTGGTTTTCCAACATATCCAAGTTTGCTTGATAATAGGATTCAACTGAGTGAATATTTGCTAGGTAGCCTGTATATTCAAAAGCAAAAGCATTGTATTCCACCGCCAAATCACGCAAGATATAGCGCAATTTTTGTGGGTATTCTTTCTTAGCTTCTTCTTCTATTTTTTCAATCAACCAAGGAGTATCCACAATAAAGACATCTGTTGACATGTTGTATACTTCATCAGGATCCTTGCCATCAAAAAGTTTTTGCTCTGTAACATGGTCTGTTTCATCAATTTCCAAGACAGCATTCACTTCAGAGATATTTTGAAGATGCAACTTTTTATAAACCACTGTAATCGGACGATCAATGGTATTATGAAGGTGGAAAATCTGATTGAGGTCAATATTCATTAATACATCACAGTTCAAAGCAACTGTTTGGTTAGAACCAGACCGTTTCAAGTAGGTCAATAATTGTTGGTAGTATTCTGGCCCTACCGTTGTATTTTCAACTGGAGTATTATAGATTCCGAGGTAATAGTGGCTCAATAAAGTAGACAAGCCCCACTCACGACCTGAACGAATATGGTCAAAGACCGAACTAATATTTTCTTGTTGGAAAATCCCAAAAACACTACGAATACCAGCATTTGCAAGACTAGACAATGGGAAGTCGATTAAGCGGTATTTCCCATCAAACGGTAGGGATGCTACCGGACGATGGCTAGTCAAAGTGGACATATCATGATACCCAACTGTATTTCCTAAAATGGCTGAATATTTATCAATCTTCATCTGTTGCTACCCCCACTTTTTCATTGTAACCGACAACTTGTACTTCCTCTGTTCCATCAATCACGACACCTTCTGCAATGACTGCACCTTCCCCGATAATCGCGCGTTTCACGACAGCTCCTTTACCGATAATGGCATTGCTCATCACGACAGCATCTTCGACAACTGCTCCTTCACGAACTTGAGCTTCTGTTGATAAGATGGAGTGTTTGACTGTACCGTCTACCGAACAACCGTCGACGACAAGAGAATCTTCGACGTGGCCATGTTCCCCAAAGAAGTTCGGTGGAGAAATGAGGTTGCGTGAATAGATTTTCCAGTGACGGTTACGGCTATCCAAGGCATTTTCTGGTGAAATATATTCCATGTTAGCTTCCCAAAGAGACTCAATCGTACCAACGTCTTTCCAATAACCATTGAATTCATAAGCATAAACACTTTCGCCTGATTCTAGATAAGTTGGAATGACATTTTTACCGAAGTCTGACATATCGATATCACTCTTTTCAGCAGCAACCAACATATTGCGGAGACGAGCCCAGTCAAAGATGTAAATCCCCATGGAAGCCTTGGTAGATTTTGGTTCAGCTGGTTTTTCTTCAAATTCGACAATCCGATTATTGGCATCTGTATTCATGATTCCAAAACGGCTTGCTTCCTTCAAAGGTACATCTAGGACGGCAACAGTTAAGCTTGCATTATTATCCTTGTGCGCTTGAAGCATATCATCGTAATCCATCTTATAGATGTGGTCCCCAGATAATATCAAGACATATTCCGGATTGATGCTGTCGATATAGTCGATGTTTTGGAGGATGGCATGGCTAGTTCCTTCAAACCAACGATTTCCTTCACTAGCTGAATAAGGTTGGAGGATAGACACACCCGTATTGATTCCATCCAAGCCCCAGCTGGAACCATTCCCAATATGGCTATTAAGGGCAAGTGGTTGGTACTGTGTAATCACACCAACATTGTGAATTCCTGAGTTGGCACAGTTTGAGAGAGCAAAATCGATAATCCGATAGCGCCCACCAAATTGAACCGCAGGTTTCGCGATATTTTTGGTTAATTTTCCAAGACGTGTTCCTTGCCCACCGGCAAGAATTAAAGCGAGCATTTCATTCTTCATTGACTACTTCCTCTTTTTAAAGCTTGGACTCCCTTAGAGTCAACCGATCATCATTTTTTATCTGATGTTTTAGATTTCGTTTTGCGAACCTTCCGTTTCACCTTCCAAATGCTAGCGCCTAAAGCCGGCAGAGTAAAGGTCAAAGTTTGTTCATAATCCTTCCACAGTCCATCTTGTGACTGAACTGTCGGATTGTGCTCTTTCCAGACACCTCCCCATTCTTCTAATTCTGTATTCCAAATTTCTTCATAGACCGCAGATACAGGAACACCAATCGTAAAGTCCTTGCGTTCTACTGGTGCCATATTAAAGACGCACACCAAAAGATCACCCTTACGATTTTTCCGGATCATAGACAAGACGCTCTGATCCCGGTTATCTGCATCAATAATCTCTAAGCCATCAAAGCTATCATCAATCTCCCACAATTCCTTGTGTTCTTTGTAGAAATGATTGAGCTGAGAAGTGAAACGACGCATCTTAGCATTCATTTCATCCTCTAGATTGCCCCATTCCAATTGCTCTTCTGACTTCCATTCCAAAAATTGACCAAATTCTGAACCCATAAAGAGTAATTTCTTACCTGGATGGCAAATCTGATAGGTCAAGAGGTTACGGAGTCCAGCAAATTGATTGTAACGATCTCCCCACATCTTATGCATCAAACTCTTCTTACCATGCACCACTTCATCATGTGAAAATGGTAGTAAGAAGTTTTCAGAAAATGCATACATGAAACTAAAGGTTACCAGGTTAAAGTCAAATTTCCGGTAGATGGGATCTTCTTCGTAGAATCGAAGGATATCATTCATCCAACCCATATTCCATTTATAGTCAAAGCCAAGTCCACCTTCTTCTTCAGGACCCGTGATCTTTTGACCAGCAGAACTTTCTTCTGCAATCATCATGACATCTGGGTGTTCGTTCTTGATAATCGCATTCAAACGTCTAAGGAAATGAACGCCTTCGTAGTTGAGGTTTCCACCATCAATATTTGGTGTCCATGGACCACTATCGTAGTCAAGATAGAGCATATTGCTCACAGCATCGACCCGAATCCCATCTAAATGATAGGTATCAATCCAAAACTTCAAACTAGAAATCAAGAATGACTGGACTTGATTCTTCCCTAAATCGAAGTTCAAGGCTCCCCATCCGTAGTTATGGGCACGATGTTCATCCTGGTATTCAAAGGTTGGTGTTCCATCATAATAAGCCAAGGCATCATCATTGATAATGAAATGTCCTGGTACCCAATCCACGATCACTCCGATATTGTTGAGGTGGCATTCTTCCACGAAGTCTTGAAACTCTTCTGGGCTACCATAAGTCTGCTCGAGTGCAAAATATCCCATGAGCTGATAGCCCCAACTCAAGCCCAATGGATGGGCCATCACTGGCATAAATTCCACGTGGGTGTAGTTCATCTCTACCAGATACGGAATGAGTTCATCTTTTAGTTGTTTGAAGGTGTAGGAACTGTGATCCTCATTTCGTTTCCAAGATCCTGCATGAACCTCGTAAATATTAACAGGTCGTTCCTTAAAACCAAGTTTTTTACGGCGTGCTCTCCAGAGACCATCTTTCCAGTTTTTCTCTGGAATGGTCTTAATAATAGATCCTGTATTGGGTCTCTTTTCCATCCATAACGCTAGAGGATCGATTTTTTGCACCTGATGACCATTTTGTCGAGTCACCAAATACTTGTATATATCTCCCTCTTTTGCATCGGAACAGAAGACTTCCCAGACGCCTCCTTCATTACGAACCATTGGAATTCTACAGGCTTCCCAATCAGTGAAATCACCAATCAGATCCACTGCCTGAGCATTGGGAGCCCAAACACGGAAGGTAAAGCCTTCTTGTTCTCCCCTTGTTTCCTTGTGAGCTCCTAAGTACTCTTGAAGATGGAAATTATCCCCTCTTCCAAATGTCCATAAGTCTGTGCTTCTATCCATATACTCACCTCTTTGTTTTTTGAAAGCGTTTTCTATTTGGTCTTATTTTACTATAAAATCACCTAATTTTCAAGTTGATTCCTGTAAAATCATGTAAAATTATCAGTAAAAGTTTTTCCATTTTCTTTCCCGAACCTTTTACTTCATTCCTTCGCTTTCCTCCTAATCTTACTTACGATTATACTATATATACGAGGAAAATTAAAGAAAAAACCGAACATTTAAATCACTATTTTTATTACTAACTAGTTTATTACGAATAAAATGAACATATTTATGAACAATGTAAAAAAAGACTAAGACAGATTTGTCTTAGTCTTGTTGAATTCTTAGTCTACGTTCACGTATTCTTTTGAAAGTTCAAGAACTTCTTCCATTGTTGAACATTCAGTAAGAGCACGGTTAGCGTATTCTTGCATTTTAGCTGTGTCGAGTTTCTTCATCAAGCTACGTGTACGAAGGACAGATGTCGCTGACATAGAGAACTCATCCAAGCCCATTCCGACAAGAAGTGGAACAGCAGTTTGGTCACCAGCCATTTCACCACACATACCAGCCCATTTGCCTTCAGCGTGAGCCGCTTTGATCACGTTGTTGATCAAACGAAGGATAGATGGGTTATATGGTTGGTAAAGGTATGAAACTTGTTCGTTCATACGGTCAGCAGCCATTGTGTATTGGATAAGGTCGTTTGTACCAATTGAGAAGAAATCAACTTCTTTGGCAAATTGATCCGCAAGCATCGCAGCAGCTGGGATTTCAATCATGATACCAACTTGGATATCATCTGCAACAGCAACGCCTTCAGCAAGCAATTTAGCCTTTTCTTCTTCAAGAATACCTTTAGCTGTACGGAACTCAGTCAACAAAGCAACCATTGGGAACATGATCCGCAATTTACCGTGAACAGATGCACGAAGCAAGGCACGCAATTGTGTACGGAACATTTGGTTACCAGTTTCAGAAATAGAGATACGCAAAGCACGGTAACCCAAGAATGGGTTCATTTCTTTAGGAAGATCGAAATAAGGAAGTTCTTTATCCCCACCAATATCCATTGTACGAACGACAACAGGTTTACCATTCATACCTTCAAGAACTGCTTTGTAGGCTTCGTATTGATCATCTTCTGTAGGGAAGTCTTGAGAATCCATGTACAAGAATTCTGTACGGTAAAGACCAACGGCTTCTGCACCATTATCGTTTACACCTTCAACGTCTTTAGGTGTACCGATGTTGGCAGCCAACTCGAAGTGTTTTCCATCAGCAGTCACTGTTTTCGCATCTTTAAGGAGAGCCCATTCAGCTTTTTGTTTAGCATATGCTTCACCAGCTGCTTTGAACTCTGCAATTTGTTCTTCAGTAGGGTTGATCACCACTTCACCAGTGATCCCTGAAACGGCCAAAACATCGCCATCTTTGACAAGTTCTGTGATGTTATTTGTACCAAGAACAGCTGCGATTTCAAGTGTACGAGCCATGATAGCTGAGTGACTGGTACGTCCACCGATATTCGTAACAAAAGCTTTTACATACTTTTTGTTCAACTGTGCTGTATCAGATGGAGTCAAGTCATGCGCAACCACGATTGCTTCTTCATTGATAGAAGCAGGGTTTGGCAATTTCTTACCAAGCAAGTTGGCAAGGACACGTTTGGTAACGTCACGAATATCTGCTGCACGTTCTTGCATGTAAGGATTGTCTTCCATTCCTTCAAAGATCGCAATGAACATGTCAGTGACTTCTTTCAAGCCAGCTTCTGCATTGATTTTTTTCGTACGAATCGTTTCTTTGATCTGACCAATCATTTCAGGGTCAGCAAGAACCATCATATGCGCATCAAAAACTTGCGCTGCTTCTTCACCAAGGCTTGCTACTGCATTCTCCCGAATAAGAGAAAGCTCGTTTTGTGAAGCTTCAAGAGCTGCATCCAAACGAGCTTCTTCTGCACTTGTATCTTCGACTGAAACAGTCTCAAATGATAAGTCTGGTTGAATGAGCAAATATGCCTTAGCAACGGCAACACCGTCAGATGCTGCAATTCCTTTTAGCATTTTTGTCATATTTTTAAGCCAATCCTTCTTTAGTCATTGTTTCTGAGATAGCTGCGATAGCATCATCAGCGTCAGCACCTTCAGCAGAAATTACAACGTCAGCACCTTGACCAACACCAAGGCTCATAACACCCATGATTGATTTCAAGTTAACTGATTTACCTTTGTATTCAAGAGTGATGTCTGATGCAAATTTGCTAGCAGTTTGAACCAACAAAGTTGCTGGACGTGCGTGGATACCTGTTTCTGCCACGATGTGGAAATCTTTAGAAGCCATAATTGGACTCTCCTTTTAAAAAATAGTTTTTGAGTTACCTTTTGATAACCCTTACAATTTGGTATTATATCATCTTTTGAAATTTTTTTCAAGATTTTTATCACTGACTTACAGAAAAAGACTGCGAAAAATCCCAATTTAGATACATTCTAAGAAGTACCTGAAGAATGGAGAACAAATCTTTTCAATTTTCTACTATATTATAAGTAACATTTTCCTCCGCTTTCAAATAAAAAGAAGCAAGTGTACCACAGGATATTGATTCACAAAAAAATTATAACTAATTAAAGATGCTTTAAAGCCTATTCCTATCCCATTTCTTGGAATTTCTCAATTTCCGTTCACCACAATATATTGTGTTTTAAAAACCCCATTTCATATCTTTGCACAATATTTAGTTTTATTTTGTTGACAAGTTGCTGGATTTTGTTTATACTGTTTACAGATTTATATTTCGATAGGAGAACGAAAAAGAAATGGTAACCATTTATTCAAAAAATAATTGTGTTCAATGCAAAATGACCAAGCGATTCCTCGATAGCAATCATGTGGAATACCGCGAAATTAACTTAGATGAACAGCCAGAATTTGTAGAGCATGTTAAGAACCTTGGCTTCAATGCTGCTCCAGTTATTCAAACACCGGATGAAGTATTTTCTGGTTTTCAACCAGCTAAGTTGAAGAAACTTTCTTAATAAACACAGTATTTTGCTTAAATAGGGTCTAGCGTTAGCAACCTAACACTAGACTTTTTACTTGGAAAGAGAGGACTTCTCCTCTTCATTTTTTTGAACTAGAAAAGGATTATTATGGGATTAAAATCTCTTGAAGATGTGACGTATTTTCGTCTTAACAATGAAATCAACCGTCCAGTAAACGGCCAAATCATGCTTCATAAAGATAAAGAAGCTTTGGATGCGTTCTTTAAAGAAAATGTTGTACCAAATACTAAAACCTTTGACTCGATTACAGACAAGATTCAGTACCTTCTCGAGCACAATTACATTGAGAGAGCTTTTATCGAGAAATACCGTCCTGAATTTTTAGAGGAATTGGCCCAATTTATCAAAGATCAAAACTTCCAATTCAAGTCCTTCATGGCGGCCTACAAATTCTATAACCAATACGCTTTGAAAACAAATGATGGAGAATACTATCTTGAAAGCATGGAAGACCGTGTCTTTTTCAATGCTCTCTATTTTGCTGATGGAAATGAAGCTATCGCGCGAGACATCGCAAACGAAATTATCCACCAACGCTACCAACCAGCTACTCCTTCTTTCTTAAACGCTGGACGTGCCCGCCGTGGGGAATTGGTATCATGTTTCTTGATCCAAGTAACCGATGATATGAATGCGATCGGACGTTCCATCAACTCTGCCCTTCAACTGTCTCGTATCGGTGGTGGGGTTGGGATTTCTCTCAGCAACCTTCGTGAAGCTGGAGCACCAATCAAAGGGTATGAAGGAGCCGCTTCTGGAGTGGTTCCAGTTATGAAACTCTTCGAAGATAGCTTCTCTTACTCTAACCAATTGGGACAACGCCAAGGGGCTGGGGTGGTTTACCTCAACGTCTTCCACCCAGACATCATCGCCTTCCTTTCAACTAAGAAAGAAAATGCTGATGAAAAAGTTCGGGTGAAGACTCTCTCACTTGGGGTCGTCGTGCCAGACAAGTTCTACGAGTTGGCGCGTAAGAATGAAGAAATGTACCTCTTCAGCCCATACTCTGTGGAACGTGAATACGGAGTACCATTTAACTACATCGACATCACTGAAAAATACGATGAGTTGGTTGCTAATCCAAATATCCGCAAGACTAAAATTAAGGCACGTGATTTGGAAACTGAAATTTCTAAATTGCAACAAGAATCTGGCTATCCATATGTAGTCAACATTGATACTGCTAACCGGGCAAACCCTGTTGATGGAAAAATCATCATGAGTAACTTGTGTTCAGAGATCCTTCAAGTTCAAGAACCAAGCTTGATCAACGATGCCCAAGAATTTGTTCAAATGGGAACAGACGTCTCCTGTAACCTTGGTTCAACCAACGTAGTTAACATGATGACTTCACCTGATTTTGGTCGTTCGATTCGTGCCATGGTTCGTGCTTTGACCTTCGTTACAGATAGCTCTCATATCGTAGCCGTTCCAACTATTGACCACGGAAATAAACTGGCGCATACCTTTGGTCTTGGAGCCATGGGACTTCATAGCTACCTTGCCCAACAATTGATCGAATACGGATCACCGGAGTCTATTGAGTTTACGAGCATCTACTTCATGCTCATGAACTACTGGACTCTCGTAGAATCAAACAACATTGCGCGCGAACGTGGTGTTACCTTCCACAACTTCGAAAAATCTGATTATGCCAATGGTACTTACTTTGATAAGTACACGACTGGAGAATTTGTACCAAAATCTGATCGCGTCAAAGAACTCTTTAAAGATATCTTTATCCCAAGTGCTGAGGATTGGGCAGAACTGCGTGCTAAAGTTCAAGCAGATGGTCTTTACCACCAAAACCGCCTAGCTGTCGCACCAAATGGATCTATCAGCTACATCAATGACGTATCTGCTTCTATCCACCCAATTACACAACGGATTGAAGAACGCCAAGAGAAGAAAATCGGTAAGATCTACTACCCTGCAGCAGGATTGTCAACGGAAACGATTCCTTACTACACTTCTGCCTACGACATGGATATGCGAAAAGTCATCGATGTCTATGCTGCTGCAACTGAGCATGTAGACCAAGGTCTTTCACTGACTCTCTTTATGCGCAGCGATATTCCAAAGGGTCTTTACGAATGGAAAACTGAAAACAAACAAACCACTCGTGACTTGTCTATCCTTCGGAACTACGCCTTTAACAAGGGTATCAAGTCTATCTACTACGTCCGTACCTTTACAGATGATGGTGGAGAAGTTGGCGCCAACCAATGTGAAAGCTGTGTCATCTAATCCGCTATCCTAGATAGCTATCAAAAGTCGGTTCGCCGACTTTTTGTGCGGTATTCTATCAATTTATGGTAGAATAGTAACGATTGAATGAATAGAAAAAGAAAGTGATGCAAATGGAAACATACTACAAAGCCATTAACTGGAATGCGATCGAAGATGTCATCGATAAATCGACCTGGGAAAAACTGACAGAGCAATTCTGGTTGGATACACGTATCCCTTTGTCAAACGACTTGGATGACTGGAGAAAGTTATCTAATAAAGAAAAAGACCTAGTTGGTAAAGTCTTTGGGGGATTAACTCTTCTAGATACCATGCAATCTGAAACAGGTGTTCAAGCCCTTCGTGCGGATATTCGTACTCCCCATGAAGAAGCTGTCTTTAACAACATCCAATTTATGGAATCTGTCCATGCTAAGTCATACTCTTCTATCTTTTCTACTTTGAATACCAAGTCAGAAATCGAAGAGATTTTCGAATGGACCAACACCAATCCTTTCCTTCAAAGGAAGGCAGAAATCATCAACGAAATCTATCTCAATGGGACTCCCCTTGAAAAGAAAGTCGCCAGCGTTTTCCTTGAGACCTTCCTCTTCTACTCTGGTTTCTTCACACCTCTCTACTATCTTGGAAACAACAAATTGGCCAACGTAGCTGAGATCATCAAGTTGATCATTCGGGACGAATCAGTTCACGGAACCTATATCGGCTACAAGTTCCAACTTGGATTTAACGAATTACCAGAAGAAGAACAAGAAAAACTCAAAGAATGGATGTATGACCTGCTCTATACCCTCTATGAAAATGAAGAAGGCTATACAGAGAGCCTCTATGACGGTGTGGGCTGGACAGAGGAAGTCAAGACCTTCCTTCGCTACAATGCTAATAAAGCCCTCATGAACTTGGGACAAGATCCACTCTTCCCAGACTCAGCGGATGACGTCAACCCAATCGTTATGAACGGAATCTCAACCGGTACATCTAACCACGACTTCTTCTCTCAAGTCGGAAATGGTTACCTTCTCGGTGAAGTAGAAGCCATGCAGGATGACGATTACAATTACGGACTATAAGAAGAAAAACCTTTCCGTTTGGAAAGGTTTTTAAATGTAGACAACCTATTGTTTTACATAAAACAGATAGATGATTTTCAAAAAATGACTTTTATTTTTTAAAGATTAAAAACTTTCCGCCGTGAGAAAAGTGTCTGAGACATAGTAGTCTCAGACACTCGGAATTCTTGAGACCTTAGTCTCAAGAATTAGTCATGGAACTTCGTAGAAGTTCGCTGACGTCCGTACTCACCTAAGGAAAGTTTTTCAGAAGACTTTATCTTCAATCTGAAACCTTTCCAGACGGAAAGGTTTTTTTGTTGCAATCTTTTTCTAATTGGATCTGCTTCTTTTTTGAAAAAAGAGGTTGAACAAACATCCAACCTCTTCGATAATTACAATTTACCTGCTACAGCATCCAACAATTCTTGGATCTTGGCTTGGTTGCTTCCTCCTGCCATGGCCATGTCTGGTTTACCACCACCACGTCCATCGACGATTGGAGCCAATTCTTTGATCACATTACCTGCATGCACATCTTTTGTCTTGCTGGCTACAAGGACATTGACCTTGTCACCGATGGCTGCGACAAGAACAAGCACATCAGAGTAGTCTTTTTGTTTCCAGTTATCGGCAAAGGTACGAAGGGCACCTGCATCTGATACAGAAACTTGGCTGGCAATGTAACGGTAGCCGTTTGCTTCTTGAACATTCTTGAAGACATCGCCTGCTGCCGCTGCTGCCGCTTTTTCCTTCAATTCTGCATTTTCTTTTTGCAATTGACGGAGTTGCTCTTGAAGGCCTTCCACCTTGTGAGGAACTTCTTTGAGTTGAGGTGCTTTCAAGGTTGCTGCGACTGCTTTCAGAGCATCTTCTTGTTCACGATAAGCTTCGAAGGCTTCCTTACCAGTCACTGCCAAGATACGACGAGTTCCTGATCCGATCCCTTCTTCTTTGACAATCTTGAAGAGTCCAATTTCAGAAGTATTGCCTACGTGGGTACCACCACAGAGCTCAACAGAGTAATCACCAATAGTGACAACACGAACTTCTTTACCGTATTTTTCACCAAAGAGGGCCATAGCTCCCATTTCTTTAGCAGTATCAATATCTGTTTCAATCGTTTCGACTGCGATCGCTTCCCAAATCTTTTCATTGACTTGTTGCTCAATAGCACGCAATTCTTCTGGAGTCACAGCTTGGAAGTGAGTGAAGTCAAAGCGAAGGAATTCTACTTCATTGAGAGATCCCGCTTGGGTTGCGTGGTTACCAAGGATATTGTGAAGAGCCGCATGGAGCAAGTGAGTGGCTGTGTGGTTCTTCATGACACGATGACGACGATTGGTATCGATCGCCAAGGTGTATTCTTGGTTCAAGGCAAGAGGAGCAAGAACTTCAACAGTATGAAGTGGTTGTCCATTTGGTGCTTTTTGAACGTCTGTCACAGTCGCTACGACGTTTCCTGCAGCATCCAAGATTTGACCATGGTCCGCAACTTGTCCACCCATTTCAGCATAGAATGGAGTTTCTGCAAAGATCAGTGATGCAGTTCCTTCTGAAACAGCTTCTACTTCTGCATTATCTGCTACGATAGCCACCAACTTAGAAGGCAATTGACTAGCATTGTAGTTGAAGCTACTTTCAACTGTAATGTTTTGAAGGGTTTCATTTTGCATCCCCATGGATCCACCTTTGACAGCAGATGCACGCGCCCGTTCTTGTTGTTCCTTCATAGCTGCTTCAAAACCTTCACGATCGACTGTCATTCCAGCTTCTTCAGCGATTTCTTCTGTCAATTCTACTGGGAATCCGTATGTATCATAAAGTTTGAAGACATCTTGACCAGCAATCACTGTTTGACCTTTAGCTTTCAAGTCTTCAACGATGGTTTGGGCAAAGTGTTGACCAGAGTTCAAGGTACGAGCAAATGATTCTTCTTCACTCTTGATGATTTTCTCGATAAAGTCTTGTTTTTCAAGTACTTCTGGGTAGTAGCTTTCCATGATCTTCCCAACGGTTGGAACCAATTTATACAAGAAGGTTCCTTCGATCCCCAATTTTTGACCATGCATGGAAGCACGACGGAGGAGACGACGAAGAACGTAACCGCGTCCTTCATTACCTGGAAGAGCCCCATCACCAATCGCAAATGAAAGCGAACGGATGTGGTCAGCAATCACCTTGAAGCTCATGTTATCGCCATCTGGATCATAGGTTTTACCAGACATCTTTTCCACTTCACGAATGATTGGCATGAAGAGGTCTGTTTCAAAGTTGGTCTTAGCCCCTTGAATGACAGCTACCAAACGCTCTAAACCAGCGCCCGTATCAATGTTCTTGTGTGGCAATTCCTTGTATTCGCTACGAGGAACAGCTGGGTCAGCGTTAAATTGTGACAAGACAATGTTCCAGATTTCGATGTAACGGTCGTTTTCGATATCTTCTGCAAGAAGACGAAGACCGATGTTTTCTGGGTCAAAGGCTTCTCCACGGTCAAAGAAGATTTCTGTATCTGGTCCAGAAGGCCCTGCACCGATTTCCCAGAAGTTGTCTTCGATTGGGATCAAATGACTTGGATCTACTCCCACTTCAATCCAGCGGTTATATGAATCCTTGTCATCTGGATAATAAGTCATGTAAAGTTTGTCTTTAGGGAAGTCAAACCACTCAGGACTTGTCAAAAGCTCATAAGCCCATGTAATGGCTTCGTCACGGAAGTAATCCCCGATGGAGAAGTTCCCCAACATTTCAAACATAGTATGGTGACGAGCAGTCTTCCCTACGTTTTCGATATCGTTGGTACGGATGGCTTTTTGAGCATTGGTAATCCGTGGATTTTCAGGTTTGATGGTTCCATCGAAGTATTTCTTAAGAGTGGCAACCCCTGAGTTGATCCACAAAAGTGTTGGATCGTTTACTGGAACCAAGCTAACAGATGGTTCTACTGAGTGGCCTTTGCTTGCCCAGAAACCAAGCCACATTTGGCGGACTTGTGCACTAGATAATTGTTTCATATTTGTCTCCTAATTTTTTTAAGATTAATTTGCGCCAGCTTCTAACATTTCGACATAATCGATGGCGACACAAAGTGAGATGACTAAATCAGCGTATTCATTCTCATACACCGATACTTGGTAGGTAGAGGTTAGATGAAAGAGTTCCTTGCTAATCTCAGCGACGATTTGATCCCGATCATCGAATAATTTGAATTCTAGGTCCCAGATATTTCCCTGTACCCGCAGTCCCAAATCTTCGATATCGTATTTATCCCTGAAGAGCGTCAGT
>OKKG01000516.1_pt1 | contig 13673 bp, 18 predicted proteins | sample 1612731 | NCBI WGS metagenome assembly OKKG01 (sample SAMN04436816, study PRJEB24849) | human gut metagenome | biome: human gut; feature: NICU; material: stool | host: Homo sapiens | place: USA: Saint Louis, MO | collected 2011-05-09 | reverse complement strand
CTCTTTAAGTCATCTTAAATGACTCTGAGGTGTCTGTTAAACGCGTGGCGATTCACTATGAACGAATATTACATGGCAAATTGGCAACGACTGCGGCACATCGAAGGTGCTGCACAGCGTGTGCAGGAAGACACCATGCGTTTTGCCTCAACGCTGGAGGACATGGGGGTCAGCTTGCTTAATGCTGTGATGAAACTTATCGCTTTTTTACCGATTCTGATTGCACTTTCACCCCATGTGCCTGAACTTCCAGTTGTTGGTCATTTACCCTATGGTTTGGTTATTGCGGCACTGGTCTGGTCTCTTATGGGAACGGGGCTTCTTGCTGTGGTGGGGATCAAATTGCCGGGGTTACAATTTAAAAATCAGCGCGTGGAAGCGGCTTACCGTAAAGAACTCGTTTACGGTGAGGATGACCCATCACGAGCTGCGCCACCAACGGTAAAAGAGTTATTTCAGAACGTCCGTTTTAACTACTTTAAGCTCTACTTCCACTACATGTATTTCAACATCGCTCGTATTTTATATCTTCAGGCCGATACTGTTTTTGGAATAGTCCTGTTGTTCCCGTCAATTGTTGCAGGGACAATTACTCTGGGACTGATGACCCAAATTACCAACGTGTTTGATCAGGTCAGAAGTTCATTCCAGTACCTGATCAGCTCCTGGACCACGCTGGTGGAACTGATGTCCATCTACAAACGTCTGCGCAGCTTTGAACGCGAGCTGGACGATCGTGACCTGCAGGAAGTCACCAACACATTTAGCTAATACAGGACGTTGCTATGCCTTTTGCCGTACCGCGCGCATTACCGTTGACCATTCTGGCCGCTTTTGTGCTGGCAGGCTGTGCCGAAAAGGGAGCCGCTCCGCTCAAAAAGGGCGAGAAGCCCGTTGATGTGGCGAGCGTTGTGCGGCAGAAAATGCCCGCCAGCGTGAAAGATCGCAATGCGTGGGCAGACGCGCTGGCAAAAACCTTTGAAAGCCAAAAGATCGCGCCGACCGAGGAGAACATCTGTTCGGTGCTGGCGGTGGCACAGCAGGAGTCGATGTACCAGTCAGACCCGGCTGTGCCGGGGCTGAATAAAATCGCCTGGAAAGAGATCGACCGCCGCGCGGAGTCCATGCATATCCCGGTGTTCCTCGTGCATACCGCGCTTAAAATCACCTCGCCGAACGGCAAAAGCTACAGCGAACGGCTGGACACGGTGAAAACCGAAAAACAGCTTAGCGCTATTTTCGATGATTTCATCAACATGGTGCCGATGGGGCAGAAGCTGTTTGGCTCACTGAACCCGGTCCACACCGGTGGCCCAATGCAGGTAAGCATCGCGTTCGCGGAGAAACACACCGACGGCTATCCGTGGAAAATCGACGGTACGGTGCGCCAGGAGGTCTTCTCTCTGCGCGGCGGACTGTGGTTCGGCACGTATCACCTGCTGAACTACCCGGCGAACTACGATGAGCCGCTGTACCGCTTTGCCGACTTTAACGCCGGCTGGTATGCCAGCCGTAATGCGGCCTTCCAGAGTGCGGTCAGCCGCGCAAGCGGCGTTAAGCTGGCGCTTGACGGCGATCTCATCGCTTACGGCAGCAGCGAGGCGGGAAGCACCGAGCTTGCCGTACGGAAATTATCGACAACGCTTGGCTTGAGCAACAGCGACATTCGCCGTCAGCTTGAGAAAGGCGACAGCCTGGCCTTTGAGAAAACGGATCTGTACAAGAAGGTGTTTGCGCTCGCAGAGCAGAAAAGCGGGAAAACGTTACCGAGGGCTATCCTGCCGGGTATTCAGCTGGAAAGCCCGAAGATCACGCGTAACCTGACCACCGCGTGGTTCGCAAAACGCGTGGACGATCGCCGGGCTCGCTGTATGGGGCTTTAACGGCGGCGGCGAAAGCGCAGCACTAATGCCACAACGCCCAGAATCATACATCCCGCGAGGAAGGGAATCAGGCCGAAAAGGGTGCTGACGCCAAAACCAATCTCAACTCGCGGGCGTCCGTTATCCTGCACCTGCATCAGGTGTTCGTAAACGCCAGGCGCATGGACCAGCATATTGAGCAGCTGCGAGCCAGCCCAGAAGCAGAACAGAACAAACAGGGCATACGCGATATTACCCGCCGTGGAGGTTTTTGGTTTTCCGCCAAAAATCGGTTTCGACAATGTAAAGTCAGCCATGATGACCTCCGGATAAATCGCTCTGTTAATACGCTTCGTACAGGGTGAGTTTGACAGGTCATCGCATTTGTCAATATCAGAATCGTGGTAATTTACGCGCCGGAATCCTCCTGGATTGTTGATTTCTGCAGCACGTCACAATTTATTAACTTAAGTGAAATTGCGTCGCGTTTCAGAATTTCCGTATCTGCCACAGACCTGGTCGTAAAACTGTGAGAGGATGTCTTTTTTTCCTGCCGGAGTTGTTATGAAGCTCACGTCCAAACTACGCCGTGACTGGCACTACTACGCCTTCGCTATCGGGCTGATCTTTATTCTTAACGGTGTCGTGGGTCTGCTGGGGTTTGAGGCAAAAGGCTGGCAAACCTATGCCGTTGGGCTGGTGACCTGGGTTATCAGTTTCTGGCTGGCGGGGTTGATTATCCGCCGCCGTCCTGAAGAGACGACAGCGGATGAGGCAGAGTCGGCGAAGGGCGCCGATTAACCGTTTACGGAACTTTTAAGCGCGCTGTCGGCGGCGTGACGCTCCAGCGCGAGTTCGATCAGGCGGGTGATCAATTCCGGGTAGCTCAGGCCGCTCGCCTGCCACAGCTTCGGATACATGCTGATGTTAGTGAACCCCGGCAGCGTGTTAATTTCATTGATCACCACCTCGTTTTCCGCCGTCAGGAACACATCCACGCGCGCCATGCCGCAGCAGCCGAGCGTCTGATAAGCGCGAATGGCGATCGCCCGGATCTTATCATTAACCGCCGGATCGAGATCCGCAGGCACGACAACCTGCGCGCCTTTATCATCAATGTATTTGGTGTCGTACGAGTAGAAGTCGCTGTTTAAGACCACTTCGCCGCAGGTGCTCGCTTGTGGAAAATCGTTGCCCAGCACGGCGCACTCAATTTCACGGCCTTTGATGCCCTGCTCAACCACCACTTTATGGTCGAACTCAAACGCCAGGCGGACAGCTTGCGTGAACTCAGCTTCGCTGGTCACTTTGCTGACGCCCACGGAGGAGCCCTGGTTTGCTGGCTTCACAAACAGCGGCAGACCCAATTCAGCGCTAATCTGCGCGAAGCTGTGCTTGTCGCGGTTGGCGCGGGTGAGCGTGACGAACGGCGCGATATTCAGCCCGGCGTCGCGCAGCAGGCGTTTGGTGACGTCTTTGTCCATGCACGCGGCGGAGCCGAGTACGTCCGAGCCGACGAACGGCAGGTTGGCCATGCGCAGCATCCCCTGCAGGGAACCATCTTCCCCCAGGGTACCGTGAACGATAGGGAAGACGACGTCGATCTGGGCGAGTGCCTGAGCATTGCCGGCATCGATAAGCTGCCCCTTCGCGACGCCGGGTACGGTGGCGACGCTAATTTCTGAAGGATTCAGGGCGATATGGGCCGGATCGTGAGCATTCAGCAGATACTGGCTGGCATCGTTAACGTGCCACTGGCCCTGTTTATCAATGCCCAGCAGCACCACGTCGAAACGGCTTTTATCGATCGCATCAACGATATTTTTAGCCGATTGCAATGACACTTCGTGTTCCGCTGATTTTCCCCCAAAGACAATACCTACGCGCTGCTTAGCCATCTCACTCTCTTCCAGTCTGACGAAAAGCCAATAACATACCACGATGCCCGGCGGGTTTCGCGGCCTTCTGCCATAATGTTTTGGGGAATGTTGAGGGGGGAGAGTGAGAGGAAAAACGCTGCTGACCGGATTTATCATTTTGACCATCGCAACGCTGGGTTACCGCTGGTTGCCGCCTTACTACAACCCTTTCATACCGCTGACGCTTGACGATCCGCCAGGCCGAATCACCCAGTATAAGCTTCGGCGCTTAACGCCCGAGGCCTGCGCAAGCCTGCTTGCGCAGGCTAATCAACGCGATCTCATCCGCACCCAGCCGGTCGCTGACAGCGCCGGGGAATGCCCGCTGAGCAACGTCGTGCGCGTGCGCAACTTCGGCCCGGTCGGCCTGAACGGCAGTTTTCTTGCCAGCTGTCCGCTGGCGCTCAGCTCAGCCCTCTTTATCAGCCAGCAAGCCCGGCCGCTGACAAAACGCTATACGGGCAGCGAGCTCGCGCGTATCGACCACCTTGGCAGCTTTGCCTGCCGCAATATTTATCACCGCCCTGACGCGCGCCGCAGTGAACATGCCACGGCGGAGGCGCTGGATATTGCCGCTTTTCGTCTGGCGAACGGCGACCGCGTCACGGTGCTGAACGGCTGGAAGGCGGCCACGACGCAGCCCTGGCTGAAGGCGATGCTGGCGGCAAGCTGCGGGTACTACGGGAACGGTCTGGGGCCAGAGTACAACGCGGCGCATGCCAACCATTTTCATCTCGGAATGCGCGGTTTTGGCCTGTGCCGGTGAAGCATAATATTCCGCCAGAAAATGGATGAATTGTGACTTATTTCACAAATATGATGACTGGGAAGATAAAACACCAAAGTCTGTCGGGCCGCATCTCTGGTGCGACGTTGACACGCGTAACTTGCTAATCTGTCGGCGAATTCGCCTAAAAATGAAGACTATTTCGTTATGGAATCCTGGAAAGTTAATCTCATCTCGGTCTGGTTCGGTTGCTTCTTCACCGGGCTGGCCATCAGCCAGATTTTGCCGTTCCTGCCGCTGTACGTCTCGCAGCTGGGGGTCACCTCGCACGAAGCGCTCTCTATGTGGTCCGGCCTGACGTTCAGCGTCACCTTTCTGGTTTCCGCGATTGTGTCACCCATGTGGGGCAGCCTGGCCGATCGAAAAGGCAGAAAACTGATGCTGCTGCGCGCCTCGCTCGGGATGGCGATAGCCATTCTGCTGCAGGCCTTCGCCACCAACGTCTGGCAGCTGTTCTTCCTGCGGGCGGTGATGGGGCTGACGTCCGGGTATATTCCAAACGCCATGGCGCTGGTCGCCTCTCAGGTGCCGCGCGAGCGGAGCGGCTGGGCGCTGAGCACGCTCTCCACGGCGCAGATCAGCGGCGTCATCGGTGGCCCGCTGCTGGGGGCTTTCTGGCGGACCACGTCGGACTGCGCGCGGTATTTATCATCACTGCGGTTCTGCTGGTGGTCAGTTTTCTGGTCACGCTCTTTCTGATTAAAGAGGGAGGCCGCCCGGTTATCAGTAAATCTGAACGCCTGAGCGGCAAGGCCGTTTTCGCCTCGCTGCCTTATCCGGGGCTGATGATCAGCCTGTTTGTCACCACCATGGTGATCCAGCTCTGTAACGGTTCCGTGGGGCCGATACTGGCGCTGTTTATCAAGTCAATGGAGCCGGAGAGCACGAACATCGCTTTTTTAAGCGGCATGATTGCCGCCGTGCCGGGCGTATCCGCCCTGATTTCCGCGCCGCGTCTCGGAAAACTGGGTGACAGGATCGGTACGGCGCGCATCCTGATGGCGACGCTGATCTTTGCGGTGGTGCTCTTCTTTGCAATGTCGTTCGTCACCTCTCCGCTTCAGCTTGGCGTACTGCGATTTCTGCTCGGCTTTGCCGATGGCGCCATGTTGCCTGCGGTACAGACCCTGCTGGTCAAATATTCCAGCGACCAGGTGACGGGGCGTATTTTTGGATATAACCAGTCATTTATGTATCTGGGGAATGTTGCCGGTCCGCTTATTGGCGCCTCCGTTTCCGCGATGGCCGGTTTTCGTTGGGTATTTGCGGCGACGGCGATTGTCGTTTTAATCAATATTATCCAGCTGGCTATTGCGCTGCGACGCCGCAGACAAATGGCGGAGGCGAAATCGGCGAGATAACGCTTTCGCAGATGTATTATATATTCTTATGGTAGCCGCATTTTTATATAACAAAATGCGGCATCTTTTTATAGAAAAACGTTTCGCTCACGGCGAGGTCTCTTTATTTCCGTTTCTGTATCACTTTTGCATACCATAATTAATTTCTTCTCTTTGCATTATGGATTCAGAGTGATAACGTCAGATAAAACTGAAAAGGAACTGGCACGATGAAAAACCTCATTGCTGAATTGCTGGTCAAGCTGGCACAAAAGGAAGAAGAGTCAAAAGAGCTGGTGGCCCAGGTCGAAGCGCTTGAAATTGTGGTCACCGCGCTGCTGCGACAAATGGCGAAAACCGATCAGCAGGCGTTGATTGAGAGCGTGGAAGGCGCGCTGGAGAGCGTCAGGCCTGAATCGCAGGTACCGGTTGAAGATGCTGAGATGCTCCACCAGTACGTAAAGAAGCTGTTAAGGCATCCGCGCAGCTAAACCGTCACAGGACGTAACGACGTGTCATAGAATTGTCATGCAGGATGCCTATAGTCGCTCTGTTTTTATTTTTATGTATTTTTACATGGAGAAAATAAATTGAAACAGAGCGCACTTTTCATCGCATTACTTCCTCTGTTAATTACCCCTGCCATTTATGCTGACACGACGCAAACCAGCGTCCTGGATAATCGTGCGGCAAAAGGGGATATCACCCAGCCCGGCGGCGCGCGCCGATTGTCGGAAGATCAAACCGCCGCCATTCGCGCTTCGCTTAATGAAAAACCGGCGAAAAATATTATTCTGCTGATTGGCGATGGAATGGGTGATTCCGAAATCACGGCGGCGCGAAATTATGCCGAGGGGGCGGGCGGCTTTTTTAAAGGTATCGACGCATTACCGCTGACCGGACAATATACCCACTACGCGCTGGATAAAAAAACCGGTAAACCGGATTACGTAACGGACTCTGCGGCCTCGGCCACGGCGTGGTCCACCGGCGTGAAAACCTATAATGGCGCGCTGGGCGTGGATATTCACGAAAAAGATCGTCAAACCCTTCTGGAGATGGCAAAAGCGGCGGGCCTGGCGACCGGGAACGTCTCCACCGCTGAACTTCAGGATGCGACGCCTGCGGCGCTGGTGGCACACGTGACCTCGCGTAAATGCTACGGCCCGTCAGTGACCAGCGAAAAATGCCCAACGAACGCGCTGGAAAAAGGTGGCAAAGGCTCGATTACGGAACAGCTGCTGAATGCGCGTCCTGACGTGACGCTGGGCGGCGGCGCGAAAACCTTCGCGGAAACCGCGACGGCGGGCGAGTGGCAGGGCAAAACGCTGCGCGAGCAGGCGCAGGCGCGCGGCTATCAGCTGGTGAGTGACGCAAATTCGCTGGCGGCGATAACCGAGGCGAACCAGGACAAACCGCTGCTGGGGCTGTTCTCTGACGGCAACATGCCCGTGCGCTGGGAAGGTCCAAAAGCCTCATATCACGGCAATATCGATAAGCCAGCGGTGACCTGTACGCCTAACCCTAAACGCACGGACAGCGTACCGACGCTGGCGGCGATGACCGATAAGGCGATCGATCTGCTGAGCAAGAGCGAAAAAGGGTTCTTCCTGCAGGTTGAGGGGGCGTCGATCGATAAGCAGGATCATGCGGCAAATCCGTGCGGTCAGATTGGCGAAACCGTCGATCTGGACGAAGCGGTGCAGAAGGCGCTCGCGTTCGCGAAAAAAGACGGTAACACCCTGGTGATCGTCACCGCGGATCACGCGCACGCCAGCCAGATCGTTCCGCCAGATACCAAAGCCCCTGGCCTGACGCAGGCGCTCAACACCAAAGATGGCGCCGTCATGGTGATGAGCTACGGCAACTCTGAAGAAGAGTCCATGGAGCACACCGGCACCCAGCTGCGCATTGCCGCCTACGGCCCGCACGCGGCCAACGTGGTAGGCCTGACGGATCAAACGGATCTGTTCTATACCATGAAGGCGGCGCTGGGTCTGAAATGATAAAAATCCCGGTGGAAATCACATCTGCCGGGTGGTTTTTTTCCTGTCACGAACCAGACTTACAGGGAATGTTCACAAAAGGATGGTGCAATGAAAACAACATTACTGGTTACTCTGCTCTCCGGCCTGTTCCTGGTCGCATCGGCGAACGCGGAAGAGAAAACATTAACGCCGCAGCAGCAGCGTATGACCACCTGTAATCAACAGGCGACGTCTCAGAGTCTGAAGGGCGATGCCCGCAAGACCTACATGAGCGACTGCCTCAAAAACGGCGCTTCAAAGCCAGCTGAAAAAAGCCTGACGCCTCAGCAGCAAAAGATGCGCGAGTGTAATGCCAAGGCAACCGAGCAGTCCCTGAAAGGGGATGACCGCAGCAAGTTCATGAGTGCCTGCCTGAAGAAAAAAGTGTAGTTCGAACGGGTGAGCGGCTCAGGCGGCTCACCCGAAATTTCATACTTTCCCCGCAGACCCCCTCTCTATAATTTGGGAAAATGTTTCAGAATATTCCCAAAAATGATGAATGATGAAACGTATTACAACACAAAGCGCATTCGGGAAGAGTGGAATTTAACCCTTTCTCAGGATGACCCTCACCGCGCCGGCATTCAGTTTGCCCGGCGGGTTCGGCTGGCGCGCGCCGTGGGGCTGGCGGCGATGTTTTTCCCGGTTGCGGGCATGCTGGTCACCCATTTTTTACCCGGCGGCTGGTGGCTTTTACTGGTCGGTTGGGCGTTCGTCTGGCCCCATTTCGCCTGGCAGTTATCCTGCCGGGCCGCGTCACCTCATCAGCAGGAAGTATTCAATCTTAAGATCGATGCCATCATTGCCGGGCTCTGGATCGGCGTGATGGGGATGAGCGCGTTACCCACGGCAGCGCTGGTGATGATGGTCGGGATGAATATGATGGGCTCCGGGGGCTGTCGTCTGTTTATTCCGGGGATCCTGTTGACCCTGCTCTCCGCGCTGGTGACGCTGCCGCTTGTCGGCCGCGTGACCGTCTTTAACCCCGACCCGGTGGAGTGGGGCTTAACGCTGCCGGTGCTGGTGCTTTATCCCATGCTGTTTGCCTGGCTCAGCCACCGCACCGCCGTCAGGCTTGCGGAACATAAACAGCGGCTGGAAATGATGAGCACCCGCGACGGCATGACCGGGGTCTATAATCGCCGACACTGGGAAATGCTGCTGCGAAATGAATTTGAGCATTGCCGCCGCGATCGCTGCACCGCCACGATTTTGCTGATTGATATCGACCACTTTAAAAATATCAACGATACCTGGGGGCACGCCGTGGGGGATGAGGCGATCATTGCCATCACGCGCCAGCTTCAGATGTCGGTGCGGTCAGGTGATGCCATCGGCCGGTTTGGCGGGGATGAGTTTGCGGTGATTATGTCGCAGACCGCGGCGGAAAGCGCGATCGCCGTGATGTCCCGGGTGCATGAGCGGCTGGAAAAGCTGTCGCTACCGTGCGCGCCAAAAGAGGCGCTGCGCATCAGCGTAGGCGTTGCCCCCTGGGGGCCGCAGTTTGGACATTATCGGGAATGGCTAAAGGCGGCTGACGTGGCGCTGTACAGAGCGAAAAATGCCGGACGCAGCCGCACCGAAGTGGCCGCCTGACGCCCGACTGAAACGATCAGGATTTACTCAGCTTCTCTGATTTTTCCATGCATTTTGTCATGGCCTCAATGACGGCCGAGCGGAATCCGCGCTCTTCCAGCACCCGCACTGCTTCGATGGTGGTACCGCCAGGGGAGCAGACCATATCTTTCAGCTCACCCGGGTGTTTGCCGGTCTCCAGCACCATTTTGGCGGAGCCCATGACGGCCTGCGCGGCGAACTTATACGCCTGGGCGCGCGGCATTCCGCCAAGCACGGCGGCGTCGGCCATCGCTTCTAAAAACATGAAGACATACGCAGGCGCAGAACCACTGACGCCGACTACCGGATGGATCATCGATTCGGCAATCACTTCTGCTTCACCGAAGCAGCGGAAAATGTTCAGTACATCCGCCACGTCTTCTGAGGTCACCAGGGCGTTAGGCGTGACGGAGGTCATGCCAGCGTTGACCAGTGAAGGGGTGTTTGGCATCGCACGGACGATTTTGCGGTCGTGGCCCAGCGCGCGCGCCAGCTGATCGAGCGTGACGCCCGCGGCAATCGACACCACCAGCGTCTCTTTATTCAGGCTGGAGGTGATGTCGCTCAGCACTTTGATCATGATGTTCGGCTTGACGGCGCCAAAGACGATATCGGCAACCTGGGCCACTTCCTGCGCGCTTTCGGCGGCGTTGATCCCGTACTGATCGCGCAACGCGGCGACCTTGTCCGGTGACGGGGTATAGACCCAAATCTGACCCGGCAGCACCTGCCCGCTGGCGATCAGACCGCCCAGGATGGCTTTGCCCATGTTACCGCAGCCGATAAACCCGATTTTCTTGTCCATCACGATTCTCCGTCATTATGCGTTGTTTTCTCTGATTGATAGCTTAACAACGAAATGCAGGCGACAATAGTCGGCAGAGTCATTATGGGGAGACAATATGGCGATTTGGGTTGATGCGGACGCGTGTCCGAACGTGATTAAAGAGATTTTATTTCGCGCCGCCGAGCGCGTTCAGATGCCGCTGACGCTGGTGGCGAACCAGAACATTCGCGTGCCGCCTTCGCGCTTCATTCGTTCTTTGCGCGTGCCTGCCGGATTCGACGTGGCAGACAACGAAATTGTCCGCCTGTGCAGCGCGGAAGATCTGGTGATCACGGCGGACATTCCGCTGGCGGCCGACGTGCTGGAGAAAGGGGCGGCAGCGCTCAATCCGCGCGGTGAGCGATACTCGCCGTCGACCATCCGCGAGAAGCTTACGATGCGCGATTTTATGGATACCATGCGGGCCAGCGGCGTGCAGACCGGTGGGCCGGACAGCCTCTCACAGCGCGATCGCCAGCAGTTTGCTGCCGAGCTGGATAAATGGCTGCTGGAAGTGAAGCGCCGTACAGCGAAATGATAATTATTGTCAATGTGTGGTACAGTGTGGCCTCCACAGGGTTGTCATCCCGTACCGCTTTGCAGTAAAGTAATCGCAACATCTTCTGCAATTATTTCTTTACACTCTTCAGCCTTCCGGCATCAAGGGGAACACCTGGCTATGACCCAACCCATCTTTTTAGTTGGCCCCCGCGGCTGTGGGAAAACCACCGTTGGCCTGGAGCTGGCACGCGTGTGTCATCGCCAGTTTGTGGATACCGACCACTGGCTGCAAACCGAGGCCGGAAAAACCATCGCCGACATTGTTGAGCAGGAAGGCTGGGAGAGCTTTCGCGCACGCGAAACGGCCGCGCTGAAAGCGGTCACCACCCCGTCTGCGGTGATCGCCACCGGCGGTGGCATTGTTCTGGCGGAGTGTAATCGTCACTTTATGCGCGAAAAGGGGATTGTGATTTACCTCAGCGCGCCGGTGTCGGCCCTGGTTGGGCGTCTGGAAGCCTTTCCGGAAGAGGGGCAACGCCCTGCGCTGACCTCCAGGCCGCTGAACGAAGAGGTGAGTGAAGTGCTGGCCGAACGCGATGCGTTATACCGCGAGGCGGCTCACCACGTGGTGGATGCGTCCGCCTCTCCCGAAGACGTTGTGATTCAGATTATTACCGCCCTGCGTTTGGCGTGTGCCAGCTAAGCGGCGTCTATACTTATAGCTCAGACATAAAAAAAGGATGAGCTATGCCAACAAGACCTCCCTATCCGCGTGAAGCGCGCATTGTGACCGTTGAAAAAGGCCAGACAGGTCACACTGTGACCTGGTATCAACTGCGTGCCGATCACCCCAAACCCGACTCGCTGATCAGTGAACACGAGACGGAACAGGAAGCGCTGGATGCGAAGCGGCGCTATGAAGATCCCGACATAACCTGAGCGGTTTCCTAAACGCTCCAGGATCGTGCCTGAATCACACTTTTTACTCATCGTAAAAGTTAAGCAGGAGTTAATATTTAGTTAATACAAGTAACTCTGGTATCGGCAGGCGATCTTTACATTTCGGTGTCGGGATCACCTGCTACGCTTGGTGCTGTTTTGTTGAAAAAACGAACTGTGCAGCGTAGTGAGCCTGTACCTGTGTGCACGATGTTGGAGTAATGGAAGGCGATAAAGATGAAGGCAACGTTGGCGATCCTCACCATTGGTGTGGTCCCTGTAAGCGAAGTGTTACCGCTCTTAACCGAGCATGTATCTGAACAACAGATTACGCATCTCAGCCTGCTGGGCAAGATGAGTCGGGAAGAGGTCATGGAGGACTACGCTGTCGAGGCGGGGGAGGATCCCCTGGCGACGTTATTAAGTGACGGTAAACTGGCGCATGTTTCCCGCCAGAAGATCGAGCGCTCGCTGCAGGGCGTAATAGAAGTGCTCGATAATCAGGGATATGACGTTATTTTGCTGATGAGCACCGCCCCCATAAAGGGACTTACGGCGCGCAATGCGATTTTGCTGGAACCGATGCGCATCATTCCGCCGCTGGTGGCCTCCATCGTGGATGGTCATCAGGTGGGGGTGATTGTCCCCATCGAGGAGCTCATGGATAACCAGGAGGCAAAATGGCACGTGCTGGAAAAAGTGCCCTTGTACGCGCTGGCCAATCCGTTCTGGGACAGCGAGGCCAAACTCATTGCGGCCGGGAAGGAACTGCTGGAAAGAGGGGCCGATGTCCTGATTCTGGACTGCCTGGGGTTCCACCAGCATCATCGTGATTTACTGCAAAAAGCGCTGGATGTGCCGGTGCTGTTGTCCAACGTTCTGATGGCTCGTCTGGCCTCGGAACTGCTCATGTAATGATTTTGCGTGACAGGTGATGAGCATGGCCCCTATAGTGAATTTTTATCTAAAAATATAAGGGCCAGTTCATGCTTCAGAGTAACGAATACTTTTCCGGTAAAGTGAAATCCATTGGTTTTACCAGCAGCAGCACTGGCCGCGCCAGCGTTGGCGTCATGGCGGAAGGGGAATACACCTTCGGCACGGCGGAAGCGGAAGAGATGACGGTCGTCAGCGGGGCGCTGAACGTCTTACTACCGGGTGAAACGGAATGGAAAGTTTACGCAGCCGGACAGGTTTTCAACGTCCCTGGCCACAGTGAGTTCCATCTGCAGGTGGCTGAACCTACCTCTTATCTGTGCCGCTACCTGAAATAAAAAATTAGCCGGGTGGCGCTAACGCTTACCCGGCCTACGGTTTGCCCGTTATCTCTGCGCTTCGCCGCCGAGACCTTCCACCAGATTCTGAATCAACGCCGCCAGCTCGCCGGTCATCAGGATGAAGTCCGCGTCAAAACGCTGGGCGTAATCTTCCCTGTCGATATCTTCGTTCTGATCGCGCAGCTCGTCGCAGAACTTCAGACGCTTCACGGAGCCGTCGTCGCACATCACGAACTGAATACGCTGCTGCCAGTCGAGCGCCAGCTTGGTGACCACTTTGCCCGCTTCGATGTGGACGGCGATTTCGTCGCTCACCAGATCCTGCTTCTTCGCGCGGATCACGCCGCCATCTTCCAGCAGGGCTTTCAGCTCGGCTTCATCAAGGATCTGGAAACCCTGAGCCGCAGCACCGCTGCGTACCCATTCGGTCAGCGTTAACTCAATTGGCGTTTCCAGCGCCAGCGGAACGACCGGTAACGAGCCGATGCTCTTACGCAGCAGGGCCAGCGTATCTTCTGCTTTCTTGGCGCTGGCGCAGTCCACCATGATCAGCCCGTTAACGGTGTCGATCCACATCA
>OKKG01000515.1_pt1 | contig 13744 bp, 9 predicted proteins | sample 1612731 | NCBI WGS metagenome assembly OKKG01 (sample SAMN04436816, study PRJEB24849) | human gut metagenome | biome: human gut; feature: NICU; material: stool | host: Homo sapiens | place: USA: Saint Louis, MO | collected 2011-05-09 | reverse complement strand
TTGTCATGAAATCTGGTCAATACCTGATTACTTGGATTTTCCAGAAGAGTGAAAACAGCGCTGCCAGCCGCATTTCATGTGGGGGCGTGGGGATTTTCTCTGCTTTATCAAATCGTTTTTCCATCTCGCGGCCAGCAGAGGCCAGCGCGTGGAAATCATTGCGCAGATAATGCTCCTCCTGCTGGCTGGAAGAGAGCTTTGCTGCGATGCGCTGCGATAGAGAATTCAACGCGGGCGTCATTGCGGCATTACCAGCTGGCAAACTTCTTTATTCACAACGGGCGGGAAATCCACCTCGTCTGCGGCATCATGCTTATCTTTCAGCCCGAAGAACTGCATACGCAACTCAACGCGGCGACTGGCTTCTTTGCTCTCTTTCGCGTTATTAAATGAGACACCCCCCGCAAGGAAAAGCTTACGGATTTGGATCTGCTGTTCTGCAGAAATGCTTTTTTGCAGAGGGCTACGGCTATCGAGCAAACTGCACATCACCCACTCAGAGCGCTGCAGGGAGAGATGCAGGTTGTAAAGATACGAGCCATCGGTATCGGTAAACCCTTCAATGACGATTTGCTTAAACCACTTTTTGCCTTCGTCACTGTCGGATGCCTCCAGCACCAGCGGAACGACATCCTGTAATGCTTTTTGCCCTTCAGCATTAAGGAAAAAACGGTTGTGGTCGAAACGACCAGCTTCACCAAAGCTGATGCGGTTATCGTGGCAATCCACCACGATGGTTTTGTTTACACTGCGGGCATGCAGTTCCAGGCGCTCACATAATCTGGCGATGTCCTGCCCTCTGACTTTTTCCCCTTGCTCCGCGCGTTGAATTCGTTGTGTAACGGAGCTTAGCGACGCGACCATCACCACCAGGAATAACACCATCATGGCGGTCATCAGATCGGCGTAAGAAATCCAGAAGGGCTTCTCAGCTTCATCACTGCGACGTTTTTTAACACCAAATGCATTACCAAACATCAGCTGTCACCCCCTCATGCACGCACGCGAGACAGTACATCATCAAGCTCGCTGACGCTTTCACCGATCTGTTCAACAGAGCCCGCAAGCAGATTAGAGGCTTTCGCCATTTCGACATCCAGTTTGCCCAGCGTCTTATCGAGACTGCGTGAAACACCTTCTGAGAAGTCTTCAAAACCTTTCCCAAGCACATCGCTGACATTTTCCATAAAGGTCTGGGCTTCACGGTTATAGCTCTGCAAGCGCTCTGCGTGCTGCTTAAGATCGGTGATGAACTGACTACGGGTGGTTTGTTCAGACTGGGTATTTGCTGCGAGCAATTCGAGCATGGCAATGGATTTGCTGACGGCTTCTCGATTGTTACGATAATCGCTCACTACTGAAGTGAGTTCGCTGGTGGCAAGGGAGAGCGATGAACCCGCCGATTGCGCTTTATTCAGTACGTCAGCCGTCAGGTGATTCGCTTCCGACACCTTATCGCCTGCGTGTTCAAAACGCTCGGCGGCAACACGCATTTTATCCGCGCCATTTTGCATATCCTGAATCTGTCGGTTGGTCTGTTCTGCGAGTTTGTTCAGCGTTTCGGTGGTTCCCTGATGCTGACTAGCAACGGTTTCAATCAGCTGTTTGATCTGATCGTCTACTTCACTCATCACACGCTGCGTCTGTTCGTGCAGAGACTGCTGGTTAGCCTGCTGGTTCGCTGATATCTGTTGCTGACCCTTATCTATCTGGCCAAACAGACTGCCCAACTGCTCCCCGAGTGCTTCGACAGAGGCCGCCATTTTTTCCATGGTTGCGCTTTGTCCCTGCTGCACTGAATTCTGAATAGCTTCAATAAAGGCGGACATATGTTCTGCCTGGGCTTTTTCCCGTGCTTCGCTATCGGCAAACATTTTCTCAAGCTGTCGTGCCATGCGCTCACCGGCACCTTCACCCTCAGCGCCTATTTTCGCAACAGAGGCTTGTAAATTGGTCAGCATGTCATTCATGCCTGCCTGCATGGCCTGCTGGCCCGATTTCATTTCAGAGAGGAGTTGTTCAATTAACTGCGCGCTACCCTGGCGGGAATCGTCGCTGACCTGACGCATATCCTGCAGCAGAGCGGAGAAGCCGCTTTGCATCGTCTGGATAGCCCCGACGGTTTGCCCCATCATTTCGTTGAGATTCGTAAACTGCTGGCCAAAGGTGGTATCGAGCTTCGCCATAAATGCGGTCAGCACATCCTGCAGCATGTTCTGTACCATACCGCTTTGATCGCCGCTGGCGGTCTGAACCGCACCCGCAATTTTATCCAGCGGTGACTTCAGGCTATTTTCGATTGCGCCACTCACCTGATCAGCAAACTGTGCGCCAGATTCTCGGTAGGTGTTGCTTAATGTATTCGCGAGGCGTTCATTTTCAACTTTCTGGCTTTCGGCGAGATGCAGCAGCATGTCACGAAGATCGGTAACCAGGCTCTCTTTCAGGTGACGCGCCTGGGTAGCACTTTCGTTGCTGGATTTCACCAGCGAGGCGAGGTATTCCTCCCCCACGCCGCTAACGTAGAGCTTGTCGATAGCGGCGGTAAATTTTTCGAGATACTTATAACACTTGGCGATGGACAGTTTTTCCAGCCAGGTGACGAAAATAGAGGCGGCAATAGCCACGGCAGAGCCAAGGAATGCGTACAACACATCGTGCAGCAAATTATTGACACTGCTGGTAACCTGCTCCGGCGTGCTGGGGTCGAAGTGGTTGAGGCCAATCATCAGGCCGTAAAACGTACCGATAATCCCCACACCGGTCAGAATACCGGGCAGGTGTTTGAAGAATTCCGTATTGAGTGGAATATCGACTAACTGCTGCTCAGAGAAGTAGCTCGAGCTTGGCGCCGTGGCACGAATGCGGACGATTTTTTCTTCCCCACCTTCCAGCTCACTCTGCGGGTGTAACGACTCTTCAAACTCATTCCACGCGTGTTTGAGTTCAGGGCGCTTAAAGAGATTTTGAAGATGGGCGAGCTGTTCCTCTGGGGAATTGCTTTCAATGCTATTAATTGATTGGGTGTATTTTTTCAGGCTGTTAACAATGTTAATGGCCCGGAATAAATAAAAGAAAATAAAGCAGGCAACGGCCAGGCTCACGATGCAGATTACGCTGAAGGGCACATTATGGGGCTCCACAGATGTAAGCGTCACTAAAAATGAATTAAGCCAGGACATATTTTTACCCGTTGAATATATTAATCAGCATTTAAATTACCATCGACAACAATCTGATTACCTTTAATCAAAATTTCTTTGTTGTGATAGCCATCGTCGCGCCGCGATCCGCAAACAACCCCACCCGTTCATGGGATGAGCGGTACATGCAGGGAGATTTAATGGAATGGCGGTTTAGTTTCCTATTATTTAGCGATCAAAAGCAAATTTCTTTACGTTGTTTCGTTTGTAATCATTAACGTTCCGGGTATCATTTTGCGAACTGCATTCCAAAACTAAATTTGCGATAAGGCATTTTTGCGCTTTCGCTGCGATCGACCTCGAGGATTTTCATGAACAACGCCGAACAACAGTTCCTGAACGAGCTGGATAATAAATTCTGGAAGGCCGCCGACAAGCTGCGCGCCAATATGGATGCCGCCAACTACAAGCATGTGGTGCTGGGGCTCATCTTCCTGAAGTATGTTTCCGATGCCTTTGAAGCCCGTCAGCAGGAGCTCATCACCCTGTTTCGCGATGTCGGCAACCCGGACAACATCTACGCCATGTCGCGGGAGGATTATGAGTCCGACGAAGAGTACGCACAGGCGATTGCCGATGAACTGGAAGTGGAAGATTACTACACCGAAAAGAACATCTTCTGGGTGCCGAAAGCCGCTCGCTGGGACACGCTGAAAAACAAAGCAATGCTGCCGACAGGCACGGTGCTGTGGGTAGATGAAACCACCGGACAGGACGTCAAGCTGCGCTCCGTTTCCTGGCTGGTGGACAATGCGTTAGATGAAATTGAAAAAACCAACCCGAAGCTGAAAGGTATACTGAACCGCATTAGCCAGTATCAGCTGGGCAACGAGGTGTTAACCGGGCTGATTAATACCTTTTCGGATGCCAACTTCAGCAACCCGGAATATAACGGCGAGAAGCTCAACTTAAAGAGCAAAGATATTCTTGGCCACGTTTACGAGTATTTCCTCGGGCAGTTCGCGCTGGCGGAAGGTAAGCAGGGCGGCCAGTACTACACGCCAAAAAGCATCGTGACCCTGATTGTCGAAATGCTCCAGCCTTACAACGGCCGTGTATATGACCCGGCGATGGGCTCCGGCGGGTTCTTTGTTTCCAGCGACCGCTTTATTGAAGAGCACGCGGGCGAGAAGCAGTACAACGCCGCCGAGCAGAAGCAGAAAATTTCCGTTTACGGCCAGGAGTCCAACCCGACCACCTGGAAACTGGCGGCGATGAACATGGCGATCCGCGGGATCGACTTTAACTTCGGAAGCAAAAACGCCGATACGCTGCTGGACGATCAGCACCCAGATCTGCGCGCCGACTTCGTGATGGCTAACCCGCCGTTCAACATGAAGGAGTGGTGGAACGCGAAGCTGGAAAATGACGTGCGCTGGAAGTACGGCACGCCGCCGCAGGGTAATGCCAACTTCGCGTGGATGCAGCACATGATCCACCACCTGGCCCCGAAAGGTTCGATGGCACTGCTGCTGGCCAACGGTTCGATGAGTTCCAACACCAACAACGAAGGCGAGATCCGCCGCAACCTAATCGAAGCCGATCTCGTTGAGTGCATGGTGGCGTTGCCAGGACAACTGTTTACCAATACTCAAATCCCGGCCTGTATCTGGTTCCTGACCAAAGACAAAACCGGCGGCAACGGCAAATCACACCGCAAAGGCGAAGTGCTGTTTATCGACGCGCGCCAGATTGGCTATATGAAAGACCGCGTGCTGCGCGATTTTACCCGTGAGGATATCGCCAAAATTGCTGACACCTTCCACGCCTGGCAGGCGGATAAAGACTACGAAGACGAAGCCGGATTCAGCTTCTCCGCGACGCTGGAAGATATTCAGAAAAACGACTTTGTGCTGACCCCAGGGCGTTACGTTGGTGCCGCCGAGCAGGATGAAGATGATGAGCCGTTTGCCGAGAAGATGGCACGGCTGACAATACAACTGAAAGACCAACTGGAAGAGAGTGCGAAGCTGGAGAAGCAGATTAAGGCGAATCTGGGGGGGCTGGGTTATGAGTTTTAAAGAGCAGCGCCTTGAGGATCTTTGTGAGTTAGTTATTGATTGTCCTCACTCCACACCAAAATGGACGGATAAGGGTTTTATTGTTCTCCGAAATCAAAATATTCGTAATGGTGTATTGGATCTTTCCGCACCGAGCTTCACAGATGAAGATGGGTACAAGAGTAGGATTAAGAGAGCAAAACCAAGAGTGAATGATATTGTATTTACTCGTGAGGCTCCAATGGGAGAGGTTTGCTTAATTCCTGAAGGAATAGATTGTTGCCTGGGCCAACGTCAGGTTTTATTAAGGGCCAATAGTGAAATTGATCCATATTATTTATTTTGGGCCTTGCAGTCTCCTTATGTACAACATCAAATTTCCTGGAATGAGGGAACAGGTACGACAGTAAGTAATGTGCGAATTCCTGTACTCAAGGATTTGAAAATCCCTCGACTGGGGGAACATGAGTCTTGGATTGCAAAAACCATGACTTCTCTGGCATTGAAATCTCAAATAAATGAAAAAATAAATCAAACCCTCGAACAAATGGCGCAAGCCCTGTTCAAGAGCTGGTTTGTAGATTTTGAACCGGTAAAAACTAAAATGGCTGTGCTGGAAGAGGGCGGTTCGCAGGAAGACGCGACTCTTGCAGCCATGACGGCGATTTCCGGGAAAGATGCTGATGCGCTGGCGGTTTTTGAGCGTGAACACCCTGAGCAATATGCTGAGTTAAAAGCAACGGCAGAGCTGTTTCCGTCTGCGATGCAGGAGAGTGAGTTGGGGGAGATTCCGGAAGGTTGGAGGACTGAGAATGTTGAAAATATTATCAACAGATTAAAAGTAAAAAATACCTTTCCCGCTGATTGTATTAAGCAATTTGGACAGCATCCAGTGCTTGAGCAAGGGGCTAAGATTTATCAGGGTTATCACGATGAAGAACCTTCGTTTAATGCATCCTTGCAAAGTCCAATGTTTATTTTTGGTGATCACACTTGTGTGATGCATCTGTCAACTGTGCCATTTGATATTTCTAAAAATACATTGGTTCTGAAAGGTAAGGGATTTAACACGTATTGGACATTTTTTGCCTTAAAGGGTAAGCAGAAGTTTCAAGAGTACAAAAGGCATTGGTCAGACCTAAAAGTTAAGCAGGTTGTTATTCCTGATGAAAATAATGGTTTGTTGTTAACTAAATACTTTGCCGTCAAATGTGAGGGTTTATTCGGGTTATTGGAGCAAAATAGAAAACAAAATTTAATTTTGCAAAATATCCGAGACACCCTTCTCCCCAAACTCCTCTCCGGTGAAATCCCCCTGCCGGAAGCCGAGCAGGCGGTAAGCGAGGTGGAAAATGTATAAAGTCGATACGCCGACCAACAGCTTGCACTCCTTGCAAGAAGTGTCGTTCAGCAGCCTCGGCTTTCGCGAGCGCGATCATTTACAGGAGTGGCTGGCGAAAAATCCGCAGACGCTGACCAAAAAAGACGACAAAGAAGACGAACTGCTGATTATCCAGAAAGAGTTCGCCGGCTTTGACGACACCAAAGAGCGCCTCGATCTCCTGGCGCTCGATAAAAAAGGCAACTTGGTCATCATTGAGAACAAGCTCGATGATTCCGGGCGCGACGTGGTGTGGCAAGCGCTGAAATACGCCGGTTACTGCGCCAACCTGCGTCAGGAGAGCGTAGTTGAGATCTTCCAGCTCTATCTGGATCAGTTCGACCCTAATGAGAACCGCCAGGCGGCAGACGTCATCTCTGAATTTATGGGCTGGGAAAGCCTGAAAGAAGGGGTACTCAACCGTAAAGGCACCCAACGGGTCATTATGGTCGCGGCTAACTTTCGCAAAGAGGTTACCAATACTGCGCTGTGGCTGATGCAGTTTGGTATTCGGGCGCAGTGCTTCAAAGTAACGCCGTACCGTTTCGGTGAAGACGTGTTTGTCGATATCCGCCAGGTTATCCCAACCCCGGAAGCGGAATCGTACATGATCGGCATGGCGCAGAAAGAGGCGGAAGAACAGTCCACCTCCAGCAGTAGCGAACTGCAGCAACGCCATTATCTGCGCCGCGAGTTCTGGACGATGGCACTGGAAAAATTCCGCTCCAGCCCCTGTTCACTGTTTAACAACCGGGCACCCTCAACCGATCACTGGCTGGCTGCCGGGTCGGGTGTTAGCGGCGTGCCGTTTGAACTGATCTTTTCCCAGAAAGACGCTCGCGTGCAGCTCAATATTTCGCGCGGGGATGCGCTGGAAAACACCTGGTTATTTGAACGCCTTCAGGAACGTAAAACACACATTGAATCGCTGTTTGGCGAGCCGCTCGACTGGCGTTTACTGCCAGAGCGAAAAAGCTGCCAGATCGTCTGTTCAAAGGCGTTTGATGGCGGCAATAAAGAGATATGGCCTGCCATTATCGACTGGATGATGGATAGAATGAACCGTCTGGAAAAGGCGATCCGCCCGAGTTTGCTGGAGCTGGCGATTGAGCTGAAACAGACCGGTATAATCACCGAGGGAGAGGAAGAGTAATGCTGAGTGAAGACGATTTAGAGCAGCAATGCCTGAAATGGTTTGCTGAACAGGACTGGGAAGTGCTGCACGGGCCCGATATTGCGCCGGATGGCGACAACCCGCTGCGTGCTTCATTTCATGATGTGTTTCTGCGCCCGGTAATACTGGAGCAGCTACAAACCATCAACCCCCATCTCCCTGTTTCCGTGCTGGAAGAGGTGATACTGCGTATTACCCGCCCCGAAAGCCCGGATCTGGTCGTCAGTAACAAAGCCTTCCACCATCTGCTGCTCGACGGCGTACCCGTTGAGTACAAGCGTGAAGACAAGACAGTTCACGATAAAGCGCTGCTGATGGATTTTAACCATCCCGGCAATAACCGCTTTATGGTCGTGAATCAGGTGGCTATTCAGGGGATAAAACAGGTTCGTCGTCCGGATATCATTTGCTATATCAACGGCCTGCCGGTGGCGGTGATTGAGCTGAAAAGCCCGATTGATGCCAATGCGGATATCTGGGCTGCGTTTAATCAGCTGCAGACCTATAAAAACGAACTCAGCGACCTGTTTATCTGCAACGAAGCGCTGGTGGTGAGCGATGGGCAAAATGCTCGCATCGGCTCTCTCACGGCAGATGAAGAGCGCTTTTTGCCGTGGAAAACCGTGGCGAACGAAAACGACAAACCACAGTTTGACTGGCAGCTTAAAACCGTCGTGCAGGGCTTTTTTAACCGTGAATTATTGCTCGATTACATCCGCTATTTTGTCCTGTTTGAGAACGACGGCAAACGGCTGATTAAGAAGATTGCCGCCTATCATCAGTTCCATGCAGTGCGTGAAGCGGTGACGGCAACGATTGTGGCCTCGACCGGGAAACACCTGCCGCTGCACAGCAATATTCAGCCCGGCAGTAAAAAGGCGGGTGTGGTGTGGCATACCCAGGGTTCCGGCAAAAGTATCTCCATGTGTTGCTACGCCGGGAAACTGCTGCAACAGGCGGAGATGAACAACCCGACGATTGTGGTTGTGACGGATCGTAACGATCTCGACGGGCAGTTATACGCCACCTTCTGCCAGGCACAGGATTTGCTGAAGCAGACGCCACTACAGGCCAACGATCGCGATGAATTGCGCGAGCTGCTTAATGCTCGTGAATCCGGCGGCATCATCTTTACCACCGTGCAGAAGTTTGCGCCGCTGGATGGTGAGCAGAGTCATCCGGCGCTCAACCAACGCAGCAATATCGTGGTGATTTCGGATGAAGCGCACCGTAGCCAGTATGGCCTGAGCGCCACGCTGGACAGACAAACTGGCGTCTACAAATACGGCTACGCTAAACACATGCGCGATGCGCTGCCGAACGCATCGTTTATGGGCTTTACCGGCACGCCGATTGCCTCGGAAGATAAAGATACCCGTGCCGTGTTCGGTGATTACGTCTCTATCTACGACATTCAGGATGCAGTCGATGATGGCGCGACGGTGCCGATTTATTACGAATCCCGTCTGGCAAAACTCGACCTGAACCATGAGGAGCTGGAAACGCTCTCCGACCAGGTGGATGAGCTGGTGGAAGATGAAGAGACGGGCCAGCAGGAGAAAACCAAAGGTGACTGGAGCCGTCTGGAAAAGCTGGTAGGTTCAGAGCCTCGCATCAAACAGGTTGCTGTCGATCTGGTTCAGCACTTTGAAACGCGCAATGCGGCCATGAACGGTAAAGCGATGATTGTCGCTATGAGCCGTGATATCTGTGTGAAGCTTTACGATGCCATCACAGAGATCCGCCCGGACTGGCACAGCGCGGATGTCGAACAAGGCGCGATCAAAGTCATCATGACCGGCTCGGCATCTGATAAAGACCATCTCCAGCCGCACATCTACAACAAGCAGACCAAAAAGCGTCTTGAAGCGCGCTTTAAGGATTTGAACGATCCGCTGAAGCTGGTGATCGTCCGTGATATGTGGCTGACCGGGTTTGATGCGCCGTGCTGCCACACCATGTATATCGACAAGCCGATGCGCGGGCATAACTTGATGCAGGCCATTGCGCGTGTTAACCGCGTGTTCCGCGATAAGCCCGGCGGGCTGGTGGTGGATTACATCGGAATCGCCAACGAACTGAAGCAGGCGCTGAAAACCTATACCGACTCAAAAGGGAAAGGGCAGACCACCGTGGATGCCCGGGAAGCCTTTGCCATTCTGTTGGAAAAAATCGACGTCATTCACGGGATGTTCGCGCCCTCAGCAGGAAAACCAGGCTTTAGCTACGAAGGCTTTTCTCGCGATCCATTAGCGTTTCTACGCGATGCCGTTAACTACATTCTGGGTCTGGATGACGGTAAAAAACGCTATCTCGACGTCTCACTGGCGATGAGTAAAGCCTGGTCGCTCTGTAACACCCTTGATGAAGCTGAACCCTTACAGGAGGAGTTCGCGTTCCTTTCGGCGATCAGAGTGGGGCTTATCAAGCTGGATCCTAAGGAGAAGTTTAGCCAGTCAGAAAAGAACTCTTTACTGAGCAAGATTCTCGATAACGCCGTTGTTGCGACAGGGGTTGAGGATGTTTTTGCCCTGGCCGGGTTGGATAAACCAAACATCGGTTTGCTGTCAGATGAATTCCTGGAAGAAGTGCGAGAAATGCCGCAGCGTAATCTGGCGGTGGAACTGCTGGAAAAACTGCTGAATGACGGCATTCATGCCAGGTCTGGCAACAACGTGGTGCAGCAGAAAAAATATTCTGACCGTTTGAAAGCCGTTCTGCTGAAATACAATAACCGGGCGATCGAAACCGCACAGGTGATTGAAGAGCTGATACAGATGGCGAAAGCGTTCCAGGAAGCGATGGCGCGCGATGATGCGCTGGGCCTAAACCCGGATGAAATAGCCTTCTACGATGCGCTGGCGGAAAACGAAAGCGCGGTGCGTGAACTGGGCGACGAGACGCTTAGAAAGCTGGCTATTGAGGTGACGCGGCAACTGCGTAAATCCACCACCGTAGACTGGCAGGTTCGTGAAAGTGTTCGCGCGCGTCTTCGTATTCTGGTGCGCCAGACGCTGCGTAAATACAAATATCCACCGGATAAAACGCCAGGTGCCGTAGAGCTAATCCTGAAGCAGGCGGAAGTGGTGTCGAACAGCTGGACGTCATAGCGATATATCTCCCTTAGTGATAGCAGGGGGTATCGCCTTCCGTTAAACCTGAAGCGTGAAATTGTTCCGAACGACATACCCAATAAAAGACCGGCAACAGCCGGTCATTTATATTTTTACCTGTCCACTACATCAAAGTGAGTAATTCACTGCTCACTCCCTATAAAGGAAGTTTCCATCATTTCTGGCGTATCAGCCATTTAATCCCTCTGACAGCTCCGACAAACCATCACACATCTCCTGCAACTCATTAAACATCCTTGCCACATGGAAGCCATCGCACACCGAATGATGGACCTGCACCGCGAGCGGCAGCAGCACTTTTCCATCCTGCTCGTAGTATTTCCCAAACGTGAACATAGGCGAAAAGAAGTTCTTCATGTGCGCAATGTTCATATTAAAGTTGGTAAACGTTACCCACGGAATAGACGAGACGAAGAAGACATTTTCCCGGGACTCTTCCTTAGGCCAGTAAGAAAGGCTATTTCCATAGCGGGCCGTATCTTCTGCATACGTATTCTGGAAGTGATGAATATTGCCGTCATAGTGGCTCCACAGTGACGAAAAGGTCTCCGTTTCGGGGTGGAAAATGGTGTAGCTGGGATGAACTTCATTCCATATGACAAGCTCATTGTCCTTCATGGCCATACGGAACTCAGGATGCCGGTTCATGATGTTAGACAGGAGAAAAATGATCGTCGGGTAGAACTTCCAGCCCACCGCTTTGATATGTTTTCGCAGCGCGGTAATGTCGATCAGAACGGTTTGGTTAATTGTGCATTCAGCAAATGACTGGAAGACTTCAAAATGCTCCTTCCTTGGCCAACGAGATAAATCAACAGGCGTATACTCCGGGGCTGTTTTTTTCATTGTTTAACCTTTGATTATCAACCGTCTACGTGATTTTTGGCCAGAAACAACCGGACAACCATTTCAACCGTATCTAATCTTCCTGTCAATCTCAGCCTGTGGCTTTCCGAACAGGTATCCCTGCACGAGATCGCAGCCAAGCGCCTGAAGCCGTTCAAGCTGCGCTTCGGTTTCAACACCCTCTGCAATGACCCGCATGTTGAGGCTCTTCGCCATGCCGGTAATCAATTTAACGATATTAAGGGCATCATCCTGCGTTGATATCGGATTCACAAAGGATTTATCTATCTTAATTTTATCAAAATTCAGTTCACTCAGTCGTGAGAGCGAGGAATATCCCGTTCCGAAATCATCGATGGAAATTTTGACACCCAGTGCCCGGAGCTTTTTGAGAATAGTGATCGGCATGTTGCTGTCACTGAAGAGCGAAGACTCTGTTACCTCTAGCTCAAGTCGGCTGGCCGGTAGCCCTGTCTCTTTCAGGATGGACTGCACCATCGTGGTAAACGATTTCGTGCCTAGCTGAACGGGTGAGACGTTCACCGAGATCCTGGCCGGCACCGCCCAGGACACCGCTTCCCGGCAGGCCATCTCAAGCACCGACTTGCCGATCTCATTGATCATCCCCGTTTTTTCAGCGACGGAAATAAAATAATCTGGCGCGAGTATCCCTTTCACCGGGTGTATCCAGCGAATAAGCGCTTCATAGCCGTAAATTTCATTGCTGAATGAATCGACAATAGGCTGGTAATACACAACGAATTCATTGTGATCGATCGCCAGAGCCATATCATGTTCAAGGGTTCTGCTTTCCTGCAGTCTTTGCAGCATCCACTGACGGAAGACTTTGATCTGCTGCGAACCTTCTTTTTTCGCTTCGTAAAGGGCCAGATCGGCAAATTTGTATAGATAATCAGAGCGTCGTTCATTATCAGATAAAACGATACCCACGCAGGTGGCAATTTTTATCAGCTGGTTATTAATCGTATAGGGCTGGCTGATATGATCGCTGATTTCTTTGGCGCGCGAAACGGCGGCGGTTTCCGTGAGTCCGCTGGAGAGAAGGGCGAATTCATCGCCGCCCAAACGGTAAAACGTATCCGTTGCGCTGCTCATCGAGGTCAGCCGTCGGGATACCTGATTCAGCAGCAAATCTCCCGTATCATGGCCATAGGTATCGTTGACCTCTTTGAAACGGTCTAAATCAAATAACATCACCGTGACGGGGACGTGGTTTTTATCTGCCTGAAGATTAATTTTGTTGAGATCGTCCCAGAAGAAAAGGCGGTTTTTCATGCCGGTAAGGGAGTCATGATAAACATCATACTCCAGCTTCGCGTTCTGAATTTGCAGCTTTTCTTTTGATATTTGAAGCTCGTCAGCCAGGCTCTTAACCTGCATGTGTGCTTTCAGAATATTTTTATTCTGGTAGATCATTAAGAAGCCGAGAATAAAGCTTAAAATTACCAGGAGCAATGAAAGTGCCGAGTAGATATAATACAGTATCTGTATTTTCTTATTGGATTCGTTAACTGTGTTAATATCTTTTGTTAATGCCGTGGCAGAAAGCTGGCTTAGCGGTGCATCAAGTTCATGCATATTTGTCAGGTATGCTTTTAACTCCGGGTGGCTCATATTTTCAAGATGGCTATCCAGATAGGCCAGTATGTTTTCTAAGCGTAAAGCGAGTTCCTGATGCGTTTTATCGCTGTCAATGTAGCGACCTAAATCGCCCCCCTTCATTAAATCGCCCTGACTGAGCATAATTTCGAGGCGCATGCGGACCTGGTCTATCGTAACGTCATCGGTATCGGTTGCGTATAGACCAAGCCATGATTCAAAACGGTAATACTCTGATACCAGTTGTGCCACGGACCAGGACTCAGTGTATTGAGTCAGTTTTTGCAATTCTTGCTGACGATCATAAACAAGGTATGCAATATATCCTGTCGTGATAAAAAGAGAAAAAATGATACCAACCAGTATCCTGTTCATTATGTTCTCCT
>OKKG01000507.1_pt1 | contig 13953 bp, 10 predicted proteins | sample 1612731 | NCBI WGS metagenome assembly OKKG01 (sample SAMN04436816, study PRJEB24849) | human gut metagenome | biome: human gut; feature: NICU; material: stool | host: Homo sapiens | place: USA: Saint Louis, MO | collected 2011-05-09 | reverse complement strand
TGAGGAGTTCAGATTGTGGTCGCATTTAAGTCCCCTTAAATGCGCAGAAGTCACCGGAGTTGTTCAGGCTCCGATGAAATGATTATGGCGGGTTGATTTTACAAAATCAAATGGGTGAAGCTTTCTTTTTTAACTTCCATATTGGCGCTTTCTTCTTCGATTTATCCTCACTTTCAAACGCATATTTTGCATTGCTGCATCCGCAATGAAGGCAAACGTAATCGCCGCTCCATCCTCTGCGTGTAACCTCTTTTCCGATAGCGATTGAACCACAATCAGGACAGACCATAACACCCTCCGGTTTGAATTTAACTGCACTATGATGGTACCAATTCAAATCCGGAGGGAAAGCTCATTTACAAAATAATCTTTTTATTTCAATAGTATAATATTGTTTAAAGGCGGTTATCGCACATGCCGTGATTATTGATAGGAATTACCGCACAGCTGGCTTTGGCGCTGCCGAAATCATCGCCTCCCAGCAAAGTTTCGCCCGGTGCGCCGCCTGCTGGCATCCGCTCATTGCTTCGTATGCTTCCCACTCCTTCTCATCGCTAAAGCTCTCATCTGGCTCAGACTCGAAACCATTAACGATCATGTCTTCAGTCGGCTCAATCGGCACCAGCACCCAACCATCCGGAATCACCGGAGAGTCGCCGTCTTGCGCCGGAGCGATGTAGTTTTGCTCCGGACAGCAATCGGATTGCGCTGGAGAGTTACCATTCTGAAGCATGGCTTCCTGAAAGCGTCCAAGCTCCACGTACTCCTGGCATGACCACCCGCCATCAATAAAATCGCGAGCTTCAACAGCGTCGAAAGTGAATGATGTTTCGCCGCCAGTTGGTGAGGTTAAGCCGTACAGGTCTGCTACCGGCTTAAATTGCGTGACTGGTATGGTACCTTCATTGGGGGATAGCAGTGGCGGCGCCAGAAATCGGCGCAGGCCTGATAGCGCAGGCGGGATTCATCCTCGATCAGCTGTTGCTCGAACAGCATGCCCGACTCGAAGGCGTTAAGGCTCAGCATCCGTTGGCAAAAGCCGTGGATGGTGAATACCGCCGCCTCGTCCATCTGCCGTTCAGCCAGCAGCAGCGTCTTCGCGGCGTCGTCTTTATCGGCGATCTCCGCCAACAACGCGCTGTAGAGCGGATTGTCGGATTCGCCGCGCAGGCAGGCGATGCGCAGTTCGTGGATGTTGCTGCGGATACGGCCGCGCAGCTCTTCGGTCGCCGCCTCGGTAAAGGTCACCACCAGCAGTTCTTCAACGCTGATGGCGCGGGGATAGGCGGCCTCACCGCCCAGCCCCAACAGCAGCCGCAGATACAGCGCGGCGATGGTAAAGGTTTTTCCGGTGCCCGCAGAGGCTTCTATCAGGCGCTCGCCGATCAGGGGCAAGCGCAGGGGATCCAAAGACTCAGCGGTGTCGGTCATTCATTCTCTCGCATCAGGGGTAAGGATTGCTGCAATGCGCTGACGTTTTCCCACACTTTGCCGCCTTTCGGCTGGGCATAGTCCGCTTTGCCATTCTGGCTACCGGAAATCTGGGACAAGATCGTCATGCCCTGCGGATCCACCACCGTCTGATGGAAGAAGTCGGCAAGTTTTTGCGGCGTCAGCAGTTTAATCTGAGCCACTACTTTATCACGTGAATCAAAACGCATATTACCGCGATCGAAATCTTTGCTCAGTTTCGAGGCTTCATCGCCCAGCGTCTGCGGCGCCTGCAGCATCTGGCTTATCACCGCCTGCTGGAGCTGAGCAAACTCTTCCGGCTTCATCGCCCGCAGCTTCGCCTCCGCGGTGGGGAAGAAGGCCTGGAACCGCTGCCAGAGGAAGGCCGGCTGCTTATCGCTACTCTGCAGCAGGAAGCCCATGCCCCACTGGCGCCCCACGTTCATCGGGAAGGCAAAGACCGCGTAGCCGAGCTGCTCTTCAGTACGCAGCTGGTTGTAGAACCACGGCTGAATAATCTGTCCCAGCAGGGTGCTGGCGGCGGTGCTGCTGAACTCATCAACATTGGGCGGCGCGAACACCGCGGCCAGCGCGGAGTCGGTGCTATTGCCCGCTTTGTTGAAGATCGCCAGCTGCTGCCGGTTCACCACCACGTCTTTATTGCGGCACCATTCGTTGCCGTCAGCGCCCAGCTGCTGCTGGATCTGGCGGGCCAGGGTCGTGGCGGCATCGGCGGTCATATTGCCGATCACCATCAGTTCAGGACGCCCCCTGGTTTTCAGGTTGGCGCGGTAGTCGAGCACCTCTTTAAGGGTAATGGAGGGCAGCAGCGCCCGGCGCACTTCGCGCTGGAAGTACGGCACCTGCGAGACCATCTGGATCGGCATTATCGCCTGATCGTAGGCTTTGCCTTTCTCGGCGGAATCCATCATCTGCGCATACCAGGATTTGGCCTGCTCCAGCTGCTCCTCAGTCGGCGTATAGCTGAAGTATCCCTGCAACAGATCGCTGAACAGCGCCGGAAGATGCTGGGTATAGCCGTTGGCATTGACCATTAATCCGTTATTAGCGCCGGTAGAGAACGAAATGCCGCCGACCGCCGCCTGGTTACTGAGCTGGTCGAGGGCGATGCCGGCGAGATAATCGTTGAGGGCAAACATCACCTGCCGGCGAGCGCTGTCCATCGCCTGGGGATTACGCAGCACCAGGGAGATGTCCGCCTTCGGCTCGCTGGCAAAATACTGGCTCGGGGCATACACCACCCGCAGCGTCGGTTCATCAAGGATCAGCTGCGGATGCGGCCAGGCTTTATCGCTTTTGATAAGGGTGAAGTCATCCGGAATATAGGGGTTGAGCGCCGGCAGCTGCAGCTGGATGGCCTGCGATTTGTGCTGCCAGTCAGCGAACGTCTGCTCGCTAATCTTATCCACCTGATACGGCGCATCGACAAAGTAAGCCGTCTTGTTATGCGGCTCCTGGGGGCTGATATACCAGATGCGGGCGTTCTGCGGGGTCATCATCGCCAGCCGGTCTTTGATCGCCTGCGGGTCGTACTGGTCGGCAATATTCACCACGTCCAGCGCATGCTCGACCGGCACCCGGATCATGGTGTCCGCCAGCCATTCCACGTAGTCCATGTCGCGGTTGATCGACGGATAGCGGAAATCGAGCGCCAGCACATGCGCCAGTTCGTCGAAATAGCGTTTGTCGATGCCCTGAGTACGCAGGAGGTCGAGGTAGCTGAAAATGGCCGCCGTCACTTCATCGCGGTGCGCCAGGCCTTTGTCGGTGAGGGTGGCTGAGATCGCCAGTACGCCGCTGTTGCCGTTTACCACCGGATCGGAATCGGCGCGGATACCTTCCGCCAGACCCTGTTTTTGCAACCAGTCAGAGAGCGTGCCCGGGCTGCGGTTGCCGATAAGATAGGTGACCAGCTCATCGGTTTTGCTGCGGAAGCGATCGCTGTTGTTGTCGATGCGAAACTCGACGCGCAGCACTTTACGCGGCATCGCCGGCACATAGTGAATAATGATGCCTTTTTGCGCATCCGTGACCACCGGGACGGTAATTTCCGGCCTGCTGATCTGACGATTCGGCACGCGGCCAAAGGTGTCCGCAGCCATGCGCGCCAGCGCCGGCAACGGCTTGTTGCTGTAGATCACCGCTTTCATCAGATTGGCGGAGTACCAGCTATCGCGGAAGGTGTGCAGCGCATCAAGCACCGGGCTGCCGGGCTTATCGCTGAGCGTCTCGAGGTTGCCACCCGAGAAGTGGGCCGCCGGGTGAGCCGGGTTGATGGTCTCCGCGCTGACCTGGGCCATGCGCATCCCGTCTCGCGTCCGGGCCATCGTCAGCTCGGCGTTGACCGCGTTACGTTCGCGGTCGGCATATTTTTTATCCAGCAGCGGCGCGGCGATGGCGTCGGCCAGGCGATCTACGGCCCCGTCCAGCGCATCATTTTCCACTTCAAGATAAAACGCGGTGCGGTAGGGCGCGGTACTGGCGTTATGGCTGCCGCCGTGCAGCTTAAGAAACTCTGCAAGGCTGTCAGGCTGGGGATATTTTTGCGACCCCATCAGCGTCATATGTTCCAGAAAATGCGCCAGCCCCTGATGATCTGCCGGATCCTGCAGGGATCCCACCGGCACCACCAGCGCCGACAGCGATTTCACCGCCTGCGGATCGGAAACCAGCAGCACGACCATGTCGTTATCAAGGCGGATCGCCTGATACTGACGCGTATCTTTTTCGCTTTTGCGGATCGTCTCCTGAATCGGCTGCCATCCGGTGTCGGCCTGACTAAACGGCGCCCAGAGGGCGGCCAGCACAACAAAAACCTTGAACCATAAACTGCGGGGCATTCACGAACCTCATCATTAACAAACTTGCGCTGCACAGCGTGCAGCCTTTTATGTCCATCAGTCCGTGATACGTTGCGCATATTAAATGAACCGCCATTCACTGCGCAATTTTTATACTATTTAAATTTGTGTGGACCGATGGTAACGATATAGCGGTAACAGATAACGCTGCGTCTGGGCAATGATTTCTTCGTAATGCGCCGGCTCCAGCGAACGCCACAGGCGTTGATACCAGATATCGGCGCCCTCCCCGCTGACCACCATGTTCCCTTCGTAGGTCTGCAGGAATTTGCTCCGCGCTTTCTGCTGCGTCTCTTCGTCCATTAAGATGACATCCTTTTCGGCGTCGTAACAGGCTTTCAGCCAGGCGCCACCGCTTTCCGGCAGCAGCAGCAGCGGCTGCGACATCCCCAGCAAATAGCCATCCACCAGCTCGTTAAGGTACGCCTGCGCCTCGGCGGGCGCCAGCGCCGGAAAGCGCCACTCTCCCTCTTTCCGCACAAACAGCCGGCTCTCGCCGGTGCCGCCGCTGGCGCAGTAGACAAGGTGTTCCAGCCAAAGTTGCATCCCCTGGGAGACGCTCAGCAGCGAAGGCCGCCAGCGCAGCAGACCGTCCGGCTGCACCTGCTGCAGCCAGCCGGTCAGGTTCACGCCGCCGCACTGCAGATCGATCTCCATGCTCTGCGCCTGCTGGCGCTCGGCCATCACCCGCTCGGCCAGCGCCTGCATCTCCAGGCGCTGCGTCTCCCAGACCAGCTCGCCAAAGGCGCCATACGGCAGCTCGCCGGCGGCGCGAAAGCGGCGGAACATAGCCGAGACGTCCTGCTCCTCAATAAGCGTATTGAGCAGTTGCTGATTCAGTTGATAACGGCTCAGCCCTTCAAGAGTGAACGGCTCGTCGTCTGGAATATCGTCCTCTTCGGCGCGGAAATTGACCCGCAAACGCTGCTGAAAGAACGCGCGTACCGGGTGCTGCCAGAAGCGCAGAAGCTGATCGAACGGCAGGCTGTCAATCGGCGGCGCGGTGAGCGGCTGTATAAAATCGCTATGCGCCTCTCCCTGCTGGCCGGCGGCCGCCAGCCATTCACGAGCGTAGCTCTTGTTCTCGTCTTCCTGGAAATTGGCAACGTCGAACGGCATGCGCGTATGCAGATGGGTGATGTGGGCTTTAACCCGCGCTTCGCTGGCGTCGCAGTCAAGCTCTTCGTCACCGGCGAGACAGTGGCTCTGGCCGATATAATCCACCAGCTCCTGCACCAGCACCGAAGGAAAACGCTCGCTGTTGTCCTGGATCGAACGGCCGATATAGCTGATATACAGCGTCTGCTCGGCGGACATCAGCGCTTCGAGGAACAGATAGCGGTCATCATCGCGCCGGCTGCGGTCGCCGCGCTGCGGCTTCTGGCTCATTAAATCAAAGCCCAGCGGCGGTAGCGTGCGCGGATAAACCCCGTCATTCATCCCCAGCAGGCACACCACCTTAAAGGGGATCGAACGCATCGGCATCAGGGTACAGATATTGACCGGGCCGGCAAGAAAGCGCTGGCTGATCCGCTGCTGATCGAGGCGCTGGGCCAGCTCATCGCGCAGCAGCGTCAGCGGCACCTGCTCGCCATACTGCGCCTCCAGACCGCTATCAATAACCGCCAGCCACTGCTGCTCAATCAGCGCCAGCGCCGCTTCGGTCTCGCTGTCCGGCAGGAAAAAGTCATTCAGCAGATCGCGACAGACCGGCAGCCACTCCGCCAGCGGCCGCTGCTGGGCCAGGCCGCGTCGCCACAGATTAAGCTGCATCAGCAGCGATGCGAGGTTGCCCACCAGCTCGGCGATCAAACCGCTGGATTCGTCATACGGCAGCACCGACTGCCATTCTCCCTCGCGGCTGTCCATCGCGTAGCCCAACAGCATGCGGGTGAGGCCGAACCGCCAGGTATGCTGCCCGGTCGCCGGCAGATCCAGCTCACGGACGTTGTCGTCATCCATTCCCCAGCGGACGCCGGACTCGTTCACCCACTGGCGCAGGTAGCGCAGCCCTTCTTCCGTGATATTAAAGCGCGCCGCCAGCACCGGGACGTCCAGCAGCGCCAGCACATCTTCACTGGCGAAGCGGCTGTCCGGCAGCGAGAGCAGCGTGATAAACGCCTGCAGCACCGGGTGCGACTCTCGGGCGCGACGGTCGGAGATCGCCCACGGCAGCCAGCGATCGCCGCTGGCTGCGCCAAACACCGCCTGTATATAGGGGCTGTAGCTGTCGATATCCGCCACCATGACGATGATATCCCGCGGCGTGAGCGTCGGATCCGCCTCCAGCATCGCCAGTAGCCTATCGTGCAGAACCTCCACTTCGCGCTGCGGACTGTGGCAGACGTGAATGCTCAGACTGCGGTCATCCAGCGCCAGCGGACGTTTGTCGCGACTGTGGGCGAATGCCTCTGCGCTCTGCCCGGCCACCGCCGCGTTGCGCAGTTCGAGGATATCCGATTGCAGGTTATGCAACAGGTTATCGGGGGCGATGTCGACAAAAGCGTCCAGCTCCTCATAGCGCTCCAGCCCCGCCAGCAGGTAGATATAGTCGCGACCCAGTTTCCCCCAGGAGGCGAGCAACGGGTTGCCGACATCCTGTTCCCCAGCGTCATTAAACAACCCCGGCGCCTGCTCGGTGTCGCGAAACAGAGGTAGCGCGCGCGCCTCGCGGTGATGGCGCCGCTGACGCGACAGCAGCTTCGCCAGAAACGCCGGATCCTTAATGTCTCCCCAGTAGTAGCGGCAGGGGTTGGTAAACAAGACATAGACATCGACATGCTTACCCAGCGCCTGCAATGCCTGAAGATAGACCGGCGGCAGCGCGGAAATCCCGCAGATGAAGACGCGCGACGGCAGCCCGGCGGGCGGTTCGTCCGCTTTTTCCAGGGTACTGATAAAGCGCTGGTAGAGATTGGCGCGGTGCCACTGCGGCTGCCCCAGCTCGGCGGTGTAGCTCACCAGCGCCTGCCACAGCGGCGCCTGCCACTGCTGGGCATCGCCGAGACCTTCCACCCGCTGGCCGGCCTCCCAGCGCATCAGCCACTCCGGGCGATAGACGAGGTACTGGTCATAAAGGTCCGCCACCCGGGCGGCCAGCTGAAACAGCTTGCGCTTGTCGCCGTCATCACTCAGATACTGGCGCAGCAGGATAAAATCGTCTTCCTCCAGGTGCTGCGGCAGGAGGGTCATCAGCTTCCAGCTCATGCTCTGCTTGCTGAAGGCGCTTTCGCCCGGAATATCTTTCAGGACGCGCACGAACATATCCCAGATAAAGCTCGCCGGCAGCGGGAACTCGATATTGGCGGCAATCCCGAAGCGCGCGGCCAGGGTCATCTGCAGCCACTGCGCCATGCCGGTACTCTGCACCAGCACCATTTCGGCCTGAAAAGGGTCATCCAGCCGCTGGCGCTCGACGATAAACTCCATCAACGCCTCGAGAACATCCAGCCGGTTTGAGTGGTATACCCTTAACATAATTGCTCCTGACTACTGGCTGACCGGGCAATGCAGCCGGGTCATCTGCACCCGCTTTGCAACGGGTCTACTGATCGTTACCGTGATGCTGACACATCTTTGCCTCGATGTCTGCATACGGCTTACCTGCCCGCGTGCCGGCGACGGCGGCGCGGAGAGCTGGCTATAGCGCCACGCGTCGCGCCACAGTTGACGGGTCTGGTTCAACTGGACAATTCCTTGCGCCATTCCGCGCTGATAGCCGCCCAGCGCGGTGACCGTCAGCACCATCAGCGCCATCGCCAGCACGGTCTCCGGCAGGCTAAACCCCCGCTGACGCTTCAGGGCATTTGACATAAGCTCGCCTCCCTGAGCGGGCAAAAATCGCTCCAGCCGTGGGCGGAAAAACGCACCTGCCCGCCGCGCACCTCGCCGGACTGCCAGACCTGCACCTCGCCGCTGGCGCTGCTGAGCACCAGTGAACCGTCGCCGAAGATACGCAGACAGGCGCGCCAGCCCTGCGGCGCCTGCTCCCGGCAGGCCAGCGCCACCTGCGCCGACCAGACCTGCTGTTTTCCCCACTGCAGCGCGGAATGGGCTATCGCCGTATCGCGGATCGCCTGCGTTTCGCTGGCGGTTTGCGCCAGCAGCGCCCGCTGCTGCAGGTTAAGCCCCTCGAGTAACAGGCTGCCGAGGGTCAGCAACAGGAGCACCATCAGCAGCGACGACATTCCACGCTGGCGGATCACAGGTTATACCCCGTCACCCGCTGCTCAACCTCGCTCGTCAGGCCCGTCTGTTGCGCGGAGCGCGCCGCCAGCGTCACGCTCAGCTCCGGCGCGAAGCCCGGGGTGACCTGACGTTGTACCGAGAAGCGCGTCACCACGATGGCGGCCGGGTTTGTGATTTTCTCCCATCCGCCGCCGCGGCAGTCGCTGGCCCCCCGCAGGGTCTCCAGCGCGCCGTCGCGCAGGCGAAAGCCGGTGCTCTCCGCCGCTGCCGCGGGGGAGGTTTCCCATCTCCCGTTGCTGTTCGCATCCCAGCGCACAATCAGACACTCGCCGCCAGCGGCTAGCTCCAGCCCGGCTCCGCCGCACGCTCCCCGGCAGTACCCGGCGCGCTGCAGATGTTTTCCCACGGCATGCACGCGCTGCCATAGCTCGTTCTCCAGGGCCAGCTGTTCGCCCTGGCGCAGAATATGACGCTGCAGGGCAGGCAGAAAGCGGCAGGCCCCCATCAGCAGCAGCGAGCCGATGGCCATGGCGATAAGCGCCTCCGCCAGGGAAAATCCGCGGCGGCTCACTGACACCCTCCTGCGCTGTCGCTGCGGCATAAACGAATCCGCCCCCAGTGTGAGATCACAATGCTCCAGCTGCCGGCCGCGCTCTGCAGCCGCAGATTCCCCGCCCAGGCGGTGCTGCGCAGACCATAAAACCCCAGACCAGGCGTAACGCCAGCCAGCGTGATCCCCGGCCAGCGCGGGCGCAGCGTGAAGGATGTCCCCGAGGCGCAGTCAGGCCCCTCCCCCTCCGCGCTCAGGCACCAGCCCACTTCGTCCTGGCCGACGCGAAGCACGCGGTCCCGGTTGTAGGCGTTGGCGTCATCGCGCAGAAAGAGCAGAAAATCCCGCACCTGGACGGCGGTTTGCCACAGTCGTTGCTGCTGCTGCCAGCGCTGCCAGCCGTACAGGCCGCCGACGCTGAGGATCATCATCAGTGTCAGCGTTACCAGGGTTTCCATCAGGGTGTAGCCATGTTCTCTGTTCATGGCGTCGAGTATGCCGCGGCGATTGGCCCTGGCGCGACGACGGAAAATAGCTTTCCCGGCCAGATACGCAAAAAAACTTTGCATACTCGACAGAAGACCATTTTTTTGCGAACGTCTACCCAACTTTGCCCACCGCAACCACCTGTGGCCTGGGGGGCAGGTGAAAACAACCTTCTCCCGGTGGTAACGGAAAGCGCTCCCATCGGGTGGTGCGAAGGGCATAAAAAAACCGGCGCCATCGGGCGCCGGTTAGTCATCTCTGCTGGGGGGTTAAATCGCCACCGGCGCTTTAATGCCCGGGTGCGGATCGTAACCTTCAATCTCGAAGTCTTCAAAGCGGTAGTCGAAGATCGACGCCGGCTTGCGTTTGATGACCAGCTTCGGCAGCGGACGCGGTTCGCGGCTTAGCTGCAGGTTGGTCTGCTCAAGATGGTTGCTGTACAGATGGGTGTCTCCGCCGGTCCAGACGAAATCACCGACCTGCAGATCGCACTGCTGCGCCACCATATGCACCAGCAGCGCATAGCTGGCGATATTGAACGGCAGGCCGAGGAACACATCGCAGGAGCGCTGATACAGCTGGCAGGAGAGCTTGCCGTCGGCGACGTAGAACTGGAAGAAGGCGTGGCACGGCGCCAGCGCCATTTTATCCAGCTCGCCGACGTTCCATGCCGAGACGATGATCCGGCGGGAGTCCGGGTCGTTTTTCAGCTGGTTCATCACCGTGCTGATCTGGTCGATATGGCGGCCGTCCGGCGCAGGCCAGGAACGCCACTGTTTGCCGTAGACCGGCCCCAGGTCGCCATTCTCATCCGCCCACTCGTCCCAGATGGTGACGTTGTTCTCGTGCAGATAGGCGATGTTGGTGTCGCCCTGCAGGAACCACAGCAGTTCATGGATGATGGAGCGTAAATGACAGCGCTTGGTGGTCACCAGCGGGAAGCCTTCCTGCAGGTTAAAACGCATCTGATGGCCGAAAATGGAGATCGTGCCAGTGCCGGTGCGGTCATTTTTTGGCGTGCCCTCGGTGAGCACTTTCTGCATCAAATCAAGATACTGTTTCATGGTTCCTCAAGAATTCTGTTGCTGCGGACGGTGGCGGTAAGCCCAAACCATCATAATGATACCCGCAAGCACCATCGGGATCGAAAGAATCTGCCCCATGCTGATGTACTGCACCCAGCCGCCGGTGAACTGGGCGTCGGGCTGGCGGAAGAATTCCACGATGATGCGGAACAGGCCGTAGCCAATCAGGAACAGACCGGAAACGGAGCCGGTCGGGCGCGGTTTACGGATAAACAGATTGAGGATCAGGAACAGTACCACGCCTTCCAGCGCCAGCTCGTACAGCTGCGACGCGTGACGCGGCAGCGCGCCGTAGGTATCGAACAGCGATTGCCATTCCGGATGCGTCGGCAGCAGCGCCAGGTCTTCGGCACGGGAGCCCGGGAAAATCATCGTGTAGTGGAAGCTCGGGTCTACGCGGCCCCACAGCTCGCCGTTGATAAAGTTACCCAGACGCCCGGCGCCAAGACCAAACGGGATCAGCGGCGCGATAAAATCGGAGACCTGGAAGAAGGTGCGTTTGGTGCGTCTGGCGAAGATAATCATCACCAGGATCACGCCGATCAGGCCGCCGTGGAACGACATGCCGCCGTCCCAGACGCGGAACAGATACAGCGGATCGGCAAGAAATACCGGCAGGTTGTAAAACAGCACGTAGCCGATACGGCCGCCCAGGAAGACGCCGAGGAAGCCCGCGTAGAGCAGGTTTTCCACTTCATTTTTCGTCCAGCCGCTGCCCGGACGATTCGCCCGACGGGTGGCCAGCCACATCGCAAAGACAAAGCCCACCAGGTACATCAAACCGTACCAGTGGAGGGAGACCGGGCCTAGAGAAAAAATGACCGGATCGAACTCCGGAAAATGCAGGTAGCCACTATTCATCTGTCACCATAAAGACTTGTTATTCCGCCGAAAGTGGACAGCGGTGATGATCCATACCCGAACAAAACGGGCACGCCGAAGGAGGCGAATCATAGCATAAGCCACAAGAGCGATCCGCGCCGAACGTGTAAAAGATATGTATACGGATGCTAACAGAATGCCGTTTTCCCGGCGGTACCCTACTTTGCCGGAGGGTGCGAGCAGAGGATCCCCGGGTTACGGCTTACGCCTCACCCGGGCTGGCGCTACCGCCCGCCGCGGATCAGGCCGCCGAGACCACGACGCTCCATAAAGGCCGCCACCTGATGGCGCACCTCGGCGGTCATCTGCGCATCGAGGCTGCGACGCGACAGCTCCTGCGCCTCTTCGATATCAATGCGGCGCAGCAGATACTTCACCCTCGCCACCGAGCGGCCGTTCATCGACAGATGGCGGTAACCGAGGCCGATAAGGATCGTCACGCACATCGGGTCGCCCGCCATCTCGCCGCACAGGCGCAGATCGATGCCAAAGCGCTCCGCGTCATGGGCGATCATCGCCAGCGCACGCAATACCGCAGGATGCAGGCTGTCATACATGCTGGCGACCCGGGTATTGTTGCGGTCGACGGCCAGCAGGTACTGGGTCAGGTCGTTCGTCCCTACCGAGATAAAATCGATCCGGCTGGCCAGCTGCGGCAGCATAAAGACCATCGACGGGACCTCCAGCATCACCCCCAGGCGCGGACGTGGGATGGCGTAGCCGATCATCTCTTCCACTTCCCGGCTGGCGCGATCGATCAGCCGACGGGCCTCATCCACCTCCTCCAGACTGGTCACCATCGGCAGCAAAATGCTGAGGTTGCCGGTGGCGGCGTTGGCGCGCAGCATCGCCCGCACCTGGATCAAAAAGATCTCCGGCTGATCGAGGGTGATGCGGATCCCGCGCCAGCCGAGGCACGGGTTCTCTTCGCTGATCGGCATATACGGCAGCTGTTTATCCGCGCCGATGTCCAGGGTACGCAGGGTCACCGGTTTGCTGTTAAACATCTGCAGCATGCCCTGATACTGGGCGACCTGCTCCTCTTCTGAGGGGAAGCCGCTCTGCAGCATAAAGGGAATTTCGGTGCGGTAGAGGCCAATGCCGTCAACAAAGCTGCCGAGCTTCTCTTCGTGCTCCGGGCTTAAGCCGGCGTTGAGCATGACTTTCACCCGCTCGCCGCTTTTCAGCTCCGACGCGCGCTGGAGATCGTCCTCCGCCAGGCGGCTGAGTTCGTTCTCTTCGCTGATAAGGCGCTGATACTCCTGCAACAGGACAGGTTCAGGATCCACCAGCAGTTCACCGCGATAGCCATCGACAATCAGCGTATGGCCATGCAGCAGCGAGGGCTGAATATCGGCGCCCATCACCGTTGGGATGCCGAGGGCCCGCACCATAATAGCGGCATGGGAGTTGGCGGCGCCATCGCGCACCACCACGCCGGCCAGGCGATCCTGCGGCACTTCGGCGAGGGTGGTGGCCGACAGCTCGTCCGCCACGAGGATAATGCGCGCCGGCCAGGTGTTGGGCCCCTGAATACTGTCGTCGAGATGGAACAGCAGACGCTGGCCCAGGGTACGCAGATCGCCGGCCCGCTCTTTCAAATAGCCGTCGCTCAGCGCGGCAAACTGTTCGGCGAACTTCTCAATGATCTTTTTGACGGCCCACTCGGCGACGGCGCCTTTGTCAACTTCGGCAAACAGCTCGCGACGCAGGCGGGCGTCAGAGAGCAGGTGCGAGTAGAGATCGAAGATCGCCGCCGTCTCTTTTTGCGCCCCGGCAGCGTAGCGTTTGCTGTAGCGACGAAACTCGTTGGCCGCCTCTTCCAGCGCACCGGTCAGGCGTTCGCGTTCCGAGGCGGTGTCCAGCGTCGAGGCTTCATACACCTGCTCCATCAGCGGCAGGCTGACGTCCATCCAGCCCTCGGCGATCGCCACCCCGGAAGAGGCCGGCAGAGCGCGAATGCGCGTTTGACGATACTGGCCGAACAGGGCGTTCAGCTGGGACTGGGAGAGGATCGCCGCCATCTGGGTGGCGAGGGTGACGAGGAAAGACTCTTCGCTTTCATCAAACTGACGCAGCTCGCGCTGCTGGACCACCAGCACGCCCAGCAGCTGGCGGCGCTGAATGATCGGCACGCCAAGGAAGGCGCGGAAGCGGTCCTCTTTGACGGCGGGGATATATTTGAAGCTGGGGTGTTTTTGCGCATCGGCGAGGTTGATGGGTTCCGCCAGGCGGCCAACCAGCCCCACCAGGCCTTCATCGAACGCCAGCGCAACGGTGCGCCCGCGAGGTTTTTTTAACCCGCGGGTGGCCATCAGGTAATAGCAGCGTCGGTCATTGTCAGCCAGGTAAACCGAGCAGACTTCCGTCTCCATCGCCTGGCAGACATCCGTCACCAGAATATCCAGCGCCTCGTTTAAACGCGGCG
>OKKG01000423.1_pt1 | contig 16348 bp, 18 predicted proteins | sample 1612731 | NCBI WGS metagenome assembly OKKG01 (sample SAMN04436816, study PRJEB24849) | human gut metagenome | biome: human gut; feature: NICU; material: stool | host: Homo sapiens | place: USA: Saint Louis, MO | collected 2011-05-09 | reverse complement strand
GCTCACTCTGCTTCAGTGGTGGTAGCTAATCACCACAAACTGTTAGATACAAGGGAAGGGGGGATGTCACCCAGGTCGACAAACTGCTGCACGGCGACGAGAACGTCGTCTGCGCCGATGACGGCTACACAGGCGTCGAAAAGCGCTCCGAGCATGCCGACCGAGAAGTGATCTGGCAGGTCGCAGCACGCCGCAGCACCTACAAGATGCTCGATAAACGCAGCGCCCTGTACAAAGCCAAGCGCAAGATCGAGAAGGCCAAGGCGCAAGTGCGAGCGAAGGTAGAGCCCCCGTTTCGCGTGATCAAGCGGCAGTTCGGCTACACCAAGGTACGTTTCCGAGGGCTGGTGAAGAACACTGCACAACTGGTGACGCTGTTTGCCCTGTCGAACCTATGGATGGCCCGCCGACATTTGCTGGCAAGCGCAGGAGAGGTGCGCCTGTAATGCGGAAAATGGCCGTCGCAAGGTGCTCGCGACGGCTGAAAGCACCGAAATGAGCGGGTGATCCGATCGTTTTTGATCGGTTCACCGCTTTCAAAATCAGCAGTGGCTGAAGTCAGCCGGAAATACAGGGCTACTTCAGACCATCCCTAGCTAGGGCTCGTAGTTCGGCGCAAGGCTGAAGTCGCTTGGCTGCTTCGCTGTGCAGATCCATGACCCACTTTCCATCAAACTCCCGGTTGTAGTTCCACAAGCATCTCGCGAGTCTTGCCGGCCCGCTCCACTAACAAGACCACAACATCTCCAACGTTCTTGTCGTCTAGCCGGGCCTGTAATGTGGTGACGTCGTCGACGGCGATACCGTCGATGCTGATAACGCGATCGCCGGGCACGATGCCGCCTGCGGTGACCTCGACGCCGACGAGCCCGGCCCTGTGCGCCGCCGAGCCCGGCGTCACGCGCAATACGAATACGCCCTTACTGCCGGTCAGCGCCTGCAGACGCGTGTTGAGCTGCTCATCCACCTCGATGCCCAGCGCCGGACGGATGTACTTGCCGGTCTTTATGAGTTGCGGCACCACGCGCATGACGGTATCGACCGGCACCGCAAAGCCTATGCCGGCCGAGGCGCCAGACGGACTGTAGATGGCGGTATTGATGCCGATCAGCCGCCCAGCCGAATCGAGCAGCGGGCCACCGGAATTGCCGGGGTTGATGGCGGCGTCGGTCTGGATCAGGTGATCGATGGCCGGGCCGCCCGCTTCTCCCGGCAACGAGCGGTCGAGCGCGGAGACGATACCAGTGGTGAGCGTCCAGTCCAGGCCGAAGGGGTTGCCGATAGCAAACACCTTCTGACCCACCTTGAGGTCGGCACTGGTGCCGACCGGCACGGCCGGCGGGCGCTTGAAACCGACGCCGATCTTGAGCACGGCGATGTCGTGCGCGGGGCTCGTCCCCACCAGCGCGGCCTGGTAGTCGCGGCCGTCGGCCAGTTTGACGGTGGCTTCGGACGCGCCCTGGATGACGTGGAAGTTGGTGACGACGTGGCCGGCGTCGTCCCAGATGAAGCCCGAGCCAGTGCCGCGCGGCACGGAGAACACGTTGCGCGTCCAGACATCGCGTACTAATTGCGCGGTGGTGATGTAGACCACCGAGGCGCGCGATTTTTCGAACAGTTCGATGGTGGTTTTCTCGTCCGCCGCCAGATCGCCACGCGCCATCACGGTGCGTTCTGCTGCCTCGCGCGGACTGAACCAGGCCTCGATGGCGGGCAGAAACTGCCACAGCAGCATGAGCGCGGCAATACAGGCGGTGATGAAGAGCCAGCGCCGGACGAAGCGGTCCGGCGCGGGGCGTTTGTACGGGTCGAGATAGGCCATGAGACGTCTCCTGTTGATGGGCAATCAGCGCCACAGCCCGCTCGGGCGCCAGCGCGGTGGGCGCGTCGCCAAAGCGGATTCCGGCAAAAAATGGGGCGCGCGGAGTGGCAACGCTGATGCTGGCCCAGGCGCCAACGTCAGCAGGCGTGCGATGCGCTCTTGCGTTGCCGGACGCGTGCGCAAGCAGGAGGGCTCGGGATTGCCCCATCCCGGCCATAGCCAGGCACGCCAGGAGCGGCTGACCCGCTCGATTTTCGCCAGCGCGGACGCCAGCCCCTGCGGGTCGCCAGTCAGTTCCGCCGCAAGGCGGTCAGCGTCGAACTCACGCACGCGAGACAAGCCGAGCTGTGCGAGCAGGGCCAGTTGGGGCGATGCGGCCAATAACAATAGACCAGGCCAATAGACCTCCGCCGCGCCAACCAGCAGCGCGGGCAGGCTGAGCAGGATCGCGATCTGTCCCATAAGGGCCAGTAGGCACGTGAGGCGACTGACGGAATCCGCCAGCCCCATGACACGCAGATCCTCATTAGCGATGTGCGCGACCCCGTGCGCGAACACACCCGCCAGCTCGCGTGGGCTCAGGCTGCGCAGCAGGCCATCGGTGAGGGCGATCGATGCCTCCTGCTTCGATCCGGTGGCGAAGGCGTTGACGACGGCACTGGGCACATAGTGCGGCACCGGCGTGGCGGGCAGCTCGCGCAACAGGGCCCACATCTCGTGGGCTTGTTGCGGGTGCAAGGCCCGTACGCGGTACAGGCGCAAGCTCAGCGCCGACGCGGCTACCGGTTCCAGCAGCAACGCACCTGCAACGGCAAACAGCGCGAGCCACAGGCAGCCTTCCCCAAATGGCAGTCTCCCTGCTGCGGCTGCGATCCCGACCAGGGTCAGGACCAACAGCCCGGTCTGCAGGCGGTTGAGCCAGCGGTGTTGCAAGAGCGCAGTGCGCGGATCACTCGGATGATGACGGGTCATGCTCAGAGGTCTCGGCGGCGCGGTCGCCGCGCTTGCGCAGCAGCCAGTAGGTCGCACCCAGAGCCAGCGTGGCGCCTGCCAGCGCGGCTATCTTTGCGGGGCTCGCGTCGGAGTCGAGGATCACGAACTTGCGGGAGAGTGCGATCACCGCGATCAGGACCACCGTCTTGACCTGGATGATGCTGTCCCGACGCAGCGCCACGCGCACGATGGAATGCTTGAACTCCATCGCGATCAAGAGCGTCATGATCATGCCGAACACGCTCTGGAATACCTTGTGGTCCAGGGGATTGAAGGCATCGAGAACCAGCAGCGTGAAGACGATGGAGATGAGCTGGAACAGCGACACCACGATGATGACGGCGATCACCGCCGACAGCACGAGCGCGACGACCTGCTCGAAGCGCTCGTAAAAACTCATGATGGCCAATTGGTCACGCAAGACCTGAAATGGGTTAAGGCGTTTTGATTTCATGACGATGAACTCCCTGGAAAACGGCTGCTGTCGAGACGGCGGCGCATTGCGCTGATGTGTCCTTCAATCAACTCGGTCGACATGCCAAGCGTCGACATCACCTGTTCCGCCAGCCCAATAGCTGCGGCAAAGGATTGCTGATACACGCGCACGTTAGGCATGGCGCGAAATGCATCGGCCGCGGTCGTACTTCTGCATGACACCCACAAGGTTAGCGCCGGACGGCGCTCGGCAATCGCCTGGGCGATGCGCAACGCTTGCTGGGCATGGGCGAACGTCAGCACCACCAAGTGCGCATGCGTCAAGCCGGCAGCCAGCAAGGTATCGGGCCGACTGGCATCGCCATGGAACACCGGCGCGCCGGCGGCACGCGCGGCCTCGACCTTCTGCGCGTCCGCCTCCAGCAGCAGATGCGCCACGCCGGCGTGGCGAAGAATCTCGCTGACTGTCAGGCCAAGCTCGCCCGCGCCGCAAACGATGACATGGTCTCGATATCGCGTCGTCTGCGCGGCGATCTCGACTTCTTCAGCCTGGGGTGGCTGAATGACGCCGCCGGTGCGGCTCAAGAACCGGGCAAGTACATCGTGATGGCGGATCAGTAGCGGTGCCAGGGCCATGCTGAGCACCAGCGCGACCAGCATGGGTTGGACGACGGTCGCGGGGATCAGATGCTGCTGCAAGACCGTGCCCAACAACAGCAGGGCGAACTCGCCGCCGTGCCCCAACGCTATGCCCGTGCGCCAGGCATCGAGGGCGGACAGGCGCGTCGCCCGCAAGGCCAGCGTATTGAGCAGGATCTTGACCGGTACCAGCACCACCAGCCACGCCAGCACCGCCAGCGGTGCCGAAAGAATCTGTGCTGCGTCCAGTTGCAGGCCGATGGTCACGAAGAACACGCCCGACAACACATCGCGAAACGGCCTGAGGTGGCTTTCCATGTGGTGCCGGAAGTCGCTCTCGCCCAGCACCATCCCGGCGAGGAAGGCCCCCAGGGCGGCGGATACGCCGACCGCGTGCGCAGCGGCGGCGGCAGCCACCACCACGCACAAGGAGACGAGCACGAACGATTCCTCGTGGCCCCGCCGCGCCACCCAGCCCAGCAGGCCATGCAACAGACGGCGCGAGGCGAGGGCCGCTGCCGCGAACAGCAGCAGCACACCGAATACTTCGAGCAGCACATGCTCGATCTTCGGCGACTCGCCGCGCGCCCAGATCGCCAGCAAGGCCAGCAGGGGCACGCTGGCCAGGTCCTGAAAGACCAGCACGGCGATGGCACTGCGTCCGTGGCGGGTGGTGAGCTCGCCTTGGTCGGCCAGTTGTCGGCTGACCAGCGCCGTGGACGACATGGCCGCCGCAGTGCCGAGCAGCGCGGCGCTCTGGCCGGGCTGCCCCAGCCACATCAATAGCAGGATCAGCGGCGGGGCCACGGCGATCATCTGCAGAGCGCCCGCCATCAGCACCGTCCTGCGGGCGAGCCAGAAGTCTCCGAGGGAGAATTCCAGTCCGACCATGAACAACAGCAGCGCCACGCCCAGCTCGGACAGAAAGCTCAGCGTCTCCCCCGGCGCGATCACGCCGATGACTGAGGGGCCCAGTACAACGCCGACAGAGAGATACCCCAGCAAGGCGGGCACTCTGAACGCCGCCGTGGCCATCGCCGCCAGGCTGCAAGCCGCCAGCAGGATTAGTGTAGTGCCGAGCAAGCCCTGCATCGGTCAGCGTCCCACTTGCGTCGACGTCCAGCGCACGATGTCCTGCGCGCCCATCGCGCCGGCCTGACGGGCGATCTCCCGCCCACCCTGGAACAGGGCGAGCGTCGGGATGCTGCGGATACCGAACTGCGCGGCCAGGTGGGGCTCAGCCTCGGTATTCACCTTCGCCAGCCGGATCCTCGGTTCGAGCTGGTGCGCCGCTTGCTGGAACTGTGGCGCCATCATCTTGCACGGCCCGCACCATGGCGCCCAGAAATCGACCAGCAGCGGCAGATCGCTGCGCTCCACGTGGCGCGAGAACGTCGCCGTGGTCAACTCGATGGGCTCGCCCGTGAACAAGGGCTGCTGGCAGCGGCCACAGTTGGGATGTTCCGATAGCTTCGCAGTCGGTACGCGGTTGATGGACTGGCAATGCGGGCAGACGAGGTGAAGATCATTCTTCATGGTTCGCCTCCTTGGACCACAGTGAGGCTGCCTCGCTTCGGGTCACAGACAATGCCGACCAATCAACGCCTTGGAGCCAATCGTTCCCGTTTTTGCTTACTCCGGCCTCTTCCAGATGAGCAGCGATGAATGCTTCGGCCTGCATGAGCCACCTTCGGACAGCATCTTCCTTACTAGGAATCAGCAGGATTTCAGAGACGCTGCTGGCATTCAGCCCGTCCACACGGATAAGCAGAAAAATGCGCCGCCACAAACGCGGCATGTCCTTCAGCAGGTCAAATGCAAAAGCGAACTCGCTCGACCGATCAATCAGCTCCTCCTGTTCCGCGATCGTTGCGACATCGGGATGCTGACTGCCAGCGAAAATATCGGCCAGCTTGAGTGTGTCATCGTGCTGATAAAATTCGAAGATTTCCTCTTCCACCATGGCCTCGGCCACGTCTTGGGCATCCGGTTCGACCGGCGCGTCCAGAGAAACGAATTCGCCAAATTGCCGGCTGCTTGCCACTTCGTTATCCAGGACGGCGAACAGATGCTTCAAAAGACCGGTGTAAGCCTCTTTTTCCCCCGGCACGGATTGCCATTCCACCTTAGCTCGGACAATCGCTTCATCCACCACGTCGCGCAGCGTCGGATAATCGCGCGGTAAATCGCCGACGGCCCGCAGATAAGCCAGCTCACGCCTTGCGACAGCCTCAAGTTTCGACAGTAGAGGCATTCGGGTCACCTCGGCCTCATGGGCGGCTGATGCGGGTTTTGCGGCAATCCGCACCTTGAGCTCGCGCAAGCGCTCGCGTCGTGCTTTGCGCTTGATTTGATCCTGAGCATGCAGTCGGTCAAAATGCTTCTTGGCCTGACGGAACAACGACTGTGCGAGCATCTGCGCGAGGGGCGTCAGCTCGTCATGTGATGCAGTAACGCTGACAATCTTTTTGCCGGGCAGGTGCATATAGCCACTGGCCAGAAATTGCCGCTTGATCTTGTCGCGATCAAGGACGATTTGAAGTCGCGCTGAATCTTTAGTGTGTTTGTCGAGCAATGGCTTGAGGGCGTGCTCGATCACATTTCCCAAAGCTCTCTGCCAAGGTTCATGAAACTCTTTGTCGATAGCTCGATAGCTATATTGTATCTGCATGTATGACTCCTTCGATGTCATTTCTATGGAGGCATGAATCGAGGATGCTCATATCCATAGATTTTGGTTTGGCACGCTCTTACCCCAGGCGCGTTTTGCGAAGACTCCAACTCAAGAACAAAAGCGTGACGCCATAGACTGCCGCATGGAAACCCAACAGCCAGCCTGCGGCCACGAATGACTCGACCGGACGGGTAAAAAATATCCACAAGACGATAGCACCAAGGATAATCGAGAGCAGTCCACTGAGGGCAAGCCAGATTTCACCCTTGATTTCCCGACGCAGCCGAACGGCGGCGGATATCTCCAGCACACCGGTGAAAATCGCCCAGAAGCCCACGCTAGCCCATAAAAAAGAAGCCAAGACTATCGTGGCGACCCAAGGAGCAACCAGGACGACGACGCCCGTAAGTATGCCGACAATGCCGCTGAACAGCAGCCAGCCCCAGCGCTCTTTTTTCTGGATATGGCGCACCGCTGCAAACAAGTTGAACGCGCCATTGACCAAGGAAAATGCGCCGAACATGATGGTCATGGCCAACAGAGCCGATTGTGGCATCCAGAACGCGAGGGCTGCAAAAATCAATGCCAAGACACCGCGCAGCACAAAAAGCCACCAATTTTGGCTCAGCGAACACAGTGCTTTGGTGGGGTCATCCGCATTGGAATTGGCGATGGTGTCTGTGTTCATGCAATATCTCCTAAAGATCTATACAAAATAAAAAATCAAACACTCATGGGACAAGAGAGGGGGCGCTATGCGCCCCCTCTCCAGCGGTTTCAGAACAACCTGGACAGTTTTGCCTTGACTTCATCGAGCCAGCCTTTTCCGCAGCCTCCCCCTCCCGTCTTTTCCTTGATTTTCTTGAGTTCAGCGTACAGGGGCTCAAAGTCCTTCCTTTTTCCATAGCCCAGCAGTTCTGCCATTTCCAACTGCTGCCGGGCTTCGTTCAACAATGTCTCCAGGCGCTCATTGGATGCTTCGCTGCGCTGACCATCTTCTACCAGGGGCTCGGCGCGCTTCAGGAGCAGCTTCGCACGCAGGACGGGCAGCGGAAGCACGCTGCGCTCCTCGACCAGCGTGCTGAGCGCTGACTGCAGCGCGGCTTTGGCTTCTTCGATCTTGCCCTGATCGATCAGCGGCACGACTGCCTTCACGGCTGCGGGATAGGACGCCAAAGGGATGCTGGTGACCGTGATCACGATTTCACTGGCCAGCAAAGCCAGCACGTGGCGAGCCTGTTGCACCTCGCCATGTTTGAGGGCATCCAGCGCCTCGTCGGTCATCGCCTCAATGGTTTCCGTGTTGGCGAACAAGTCGTGCACGATGGTGCGCACATCAACGCCGGCCAGGGCGAGCGTGGGTTCGCGCGCGACGATCAGCTCCAGCTTTCCCGTCACTTCGGCCAGCGTTGCCAATGCGCGTGCAGTGTCCTTGCCGTCAAGTGCGGCCAGCGCTGATTTGGTCAGCGACAAGGCCGAGACTGCCTCATCGAGGACTTGTTTACGTTTGTCTGCCGCCTGCGAGTCCGTTTCTTTCTGAACCTCAGGCTGTACCTCCGTGACGACTTCAGGCTTGGACTCTGGACTGACAGGAAGGCTGCTTACCGCGGCCTGTTCGTTTATTCCTTCGTTCGTCGCATTGGGATTCGGTGTTTGCTCATTCATGGTGATATGCCTCGTATGAGATAGTGAAAATAGGCGAATCTATTGGGGCTGAATGCGAACATCGCGAGACTGACCGACAGAGCAGTCAGCCCCTTCATCACCTCAAAACAGCTTTTGGATGCGCGTCTTCAACTCGTCGAACCATCCCTTGCCGCTTTTGCCACCAGCCGACTTTTGCTCAATGGACTTCACCTGATCGAAGATGGGGTTGAAGTCCGCCTTCTTGCCATAACCCAGGATCTGCGCCATCTCGATCTCCGTGCGCACGGACGACAGCAAGGTGCTGAGCTCCTCGTTCTGCTTGGCATCGCGCCTGTCGGTCTCGGCCAGCTTTTCAGCTTTTGCCATCGCGGCTTCGGCCCGTAGCACGGGCAGAGGAAAGGCGACCGAGGTCACCACCAGCGTGTTCAGTGCTCGGGCGAGTTCCGCTTTGGCGTTGTCGATCTTGCCGCTGTCGATGAGCCGTGCGGCCGACTTGATCGCTGCCGGGTACGTTGCCATCGGAAGGTTGTCGGTTTGGATTACGATTTCGCTGGCCAGATTGGCAACGATGGGCCGGGCCTTTTGCACCTCGCCATCACCCAACAACTCCCGAGACAACTTGACCGCTTTCTTTACCGATTCCACGTTGGCGTGGATATCGTGGGTGATGACGCGTACATCGACCGGCGCCAAAGCAAGTTTGGCGTCGCGTGCCAATACCAGTTCCAGCTTTCCGCTGGCCAGTTCCAGCGCAGCAAGCGCCTCCTTGGTCTTCTTTGCATCAAGGAGGGTCAAAGCCTCCTGGGTCTTGGTGAGCGCCGTGATGGCGTCTTGAGTGAGCTCGGCACGCTTTTTATCGGCTTCCCGGGCGGCCTTGTCATCTACCTGTGGCTGTGCCGCCTTGGATGCGGCAGAGGGTGCTGCAGCACCTGGGCTAGAACCTGCCGCCGATTGGGCCAGAGCCGGTCCGCTCAGTCCGACGACGACCGCCAGGGCAAGTGCGGAGAAGGTGTATTGTGGCTGTTTGATATTCATGATCTTGGGCTCTTGATTGAAGTTAGTTGACTGAGATTTCAATCTGTTTCGGTTTGGCTTGCTCGGCCTTGACAAGCCGCACTTCCAGCACGCCGTCTTTCATGGAAGCCGTCACCTTGGTCGGATCAACGTTGTCAGGCAAGACAAAGCTGCGCACAAAGCGGCCATACGCACGTTCGATGCGGTGGAACTTCTTGCCCTGCTCCTCTTTTTCCAGTTTGCGCTCGCCGCTGATGGTGAGCACACCGTTTTCCGCGCTGACGCGCACGGCATCCCTGGGGACCTCCGGCAGATCCAGCTTGAGGAGGAATGCGTTCTCATCCTCGCTGATGTCCGCCATTGGTGCCCAGTCCGCCGTGGTCATGGCTTCGTTGCCGGTACGGGCGCCCTGTCGCTGGGGTATTCGTCCGAACATCGTCGCCAGGCGGTTTTGCAATTCATCCAGTTCCCGGAAGGGGTCCCACGGAGTCAATGCAGACATATCGGTTCTCCTTGAACAATGCCGACGAATTGGATGACGCACTGAACAGAGCCGTCGGTTTACTCTGAATGGCACCTACTACTGTTTTCAGTTCCGAACAAGTCCTTGAGTCAATTGACGGATATCGCTTTCGTCGAGCGTTTCCCGCGCCAGCAGCTCGCGCGCACAGCGCTCCAGCACCGCGCGGTTGATGTCGAGAATCCGGTAGGCGTGCTCGAACACGCCCATCACGATGTCGCGGATAGCCTGATCGATGCGCGCCTGGGTCGATTCGGCCACCCGGCAACCGCCGTGGGCCAGTTCCGGTGTATCGAGAAAGCGGGGCCGCTGCGCCTCGAAGGCGATGTAGCCCATGCCCTCGTCCATGCCAAAGCGGGTGATCATGTCGCGGGCGATGTCGGTGGCTCGCGCCAGATCGTCCGCCGCCCCGGTAAACAACTCGCCGAACACCAGCTTTTCGGCGGCACGCCCGCCCAGCAGTACGACGATCTTGTGCTCGAGATCGGTACGCGTCATCAGGAAGCGGTCTTCGGTGGGGCGCTGCAAGGTGTAGCCCAGCGCGCCGATGCCGCGCGGGATAATCGAGATCTTGTGTACGGGGTCGGTTTCGGGCAGCGCCAGCGCCACCAGCGCATGGCCCATCTCGTGATGGGCCACGGTTTCCCGCTCCTTGGGATTGAGCACGCGGCTCTTCTTTTCCAGGCCCGCCACGATGCGCTCGATGGTCGCGGTGAAGTCCTGCAATTCCACGGCGGACGCACGGCGTCTCCTCGCCGCCAGCGCCGCCTCGTTGACCAGATTGGCGAGGTCCGCGCCGGAAAAGCCCGTGGTCAGTGCGGCTACCTGTTCGAGGTCTACATCCTGGGCCAGCGTCACCTTCTTGACATGAACCTTCAGGATGTCCAGCCGCCCCTTCTTGTCGGGCCGGTCCACCAGCACCTGGCGGTCGAAGCGGCCGGCACGCAGCAGCGCCTGGTCGAGGATTTCGGGGCGGTTGGTGGCGGCGAGGATGATCAGCCCGACCGAGCTGTCGAAGCCGTCCATCTCCGTGAGCAGCTGGTTGAGGGTCTGCTCGCGCTCGTCGTGGCCGCCGATGGGGCCGCCGACGCCGCGCGCGCGGCCCAGCGCATCGAGCTCGTCGATGAAGATGATGGCCGGCGCCTGCCCTCGGGCCTGCTCGAACAGGTCGCGCAGGTCGCGCACACGGGCCGCACCCACGCCGACGAACATCTCGACAAACTCTGATCCGGAGATGGAGAAGAAGGGCACCGCCGCCTCGCCGGCAACAGCCTTGGTCAGCAATGTCTTGCCGGTGCCCGGTGGGCCGACCAGCAACACGCCCTTGGGAATGCGCGCCCCGAGACGGCCATAGTCCTGCGGATTCTTCAGGAAATCGACGATCGCGACCAGCTCCGCCTTGGCCTCATCCCCCCCCGCGACATCGGCGAACGTCACACCGGTGTTCTTTTCCACGAACACCTTGGCGCGGCTCTTACCGATGTTGAGAAACCCGCCCATGCCCTGCTTCTCGGCGAAGCGGCGGAACAGGAAGAACCAGACGCCAAAGAAGGATACCGCTGGCAGGATCCACGACAGCACATCGCGCAGCCAGGTGCTCTCCAACACGCGGGCATAGGGCACGTCGTACTTCGACAGGCGATCGGCAAGATCGGGTTCGACCCTCGTTGCCACGATCGTCGTCTTGCCCCGGCTGTCCGGCGACTTCAGGCGCCCGGTCACCGTACGATCCGACACCAGCACTTCGGCCACGCGCCCCTCGTCCAGCGCCTTCTCGAACTCGCTGTAGGGCACCGGCTCGACGGTTTTCGCCGTCTGCCAGTAGCTCTGCAAACTCAGCAACAGCAGGAGGGCAACGATCCAGTAGCCGGTATTCCATTGATTCTTTTTTTCCATGGGCCGTGTTCCTCGAAAGTCGAGTTGCCAGAGGATCAGGTGAACAGACGGGCCGCACCGTCACGCAAACGGATGGCCAGCGAGCGGGAGAGCAGTGCCGCCGCTGATGAGCAGCCCCCACGGCGTGGCCGACCGCGGATCACGCTTGTAGACGACCGCCACCGCGATCGATGCCAGGGAGGCTACCCATGCCAGGCTGATGGAGTCGGACACGGCAGCCTCGCCCGCCATCAAGATGCGTCGCTCGCCGACTTCTTCTTGCGCGAGCCTTTGCCAGCGTCGCCGTGCGGCGTCTCGGTCGCCTTCGCGACATCCGGCTGCTCCGGCTCGGCCGGGGTCTGCGGTGGCTCTTTGCGTTCGAACACCACGCGTTCGGCCTTGTCGTCCCAGCGTGCGCTGGCGTGATCGCCCTTGCCGATGCTGCCACCGAGCATCTCGCGCGCCAGCGCAGTTTCCAGCTCGCTGCGGATCAGGCGCTTGAGTTCACGCGCACCGAACTCGGGCTTGTAGCCTTCTTCCGCGAAATGGTCGATCAGCGTCTGATCGAAAGTGAGCGTCACGCCCTGGCTGGCGGCGCTGCGCGCCACGCGATCGAGCTGCAGGCCGACGATGTGGCGGATCTCCTCCTTGCCCAGCGCATGGAAGACGATGATCTCGTCGATGCGGTTGAGGAACTCGGGCCGGAAGTGGCCGCGCAGCACGTCCATGACCTCGGCCTTGGTCTTTTCGTACTCCTCGCCAGCCGCCTCACGCGCCTTCAGCCGTCGCTGGATGATGTCCGAACCCAGGTTGGACGTGGCGATGATGATGGTGTTGGTGAAATCCACCACCCGGCCCTTGCCGTCGGTGAGGCGACCGTCGTCGAACACTTGCAGCAGGATGTTGTAGACGTCAGGGTGTGCCTTCTCGATCTCGTCGAGCAGCAGCACGCTGTAGGGCTTGCGCCGCACCTTCTCGGTGAGCTGACCGCCTTCGTCGTAACCGACATAGCCCGGAGGCGCGCCCACCAGCCGCGCCACGGTATGGCGTTCGCCATATTCCGACATGTCGATGCGCAACAGGGCGTGCTCATCGCCGTAGATCGATTCGGCCAATGCCTTGGCGAGCTCGGTCTTGCCCACCCCGGTCGGGCCCAGAAACAGGAAGGTAGCCACCGGTTTGCTGCCTTCGCGCAGGCCGGCGCGGGACAGCCGCACGGCATCGGCCACGGCACGGACCGCCTCGTCTTGTCCCACCAGGCGCTCGTGCAGCCGTTGTTCCAAGTGCAGCAGCTTTTCGCGCTCTTCCACCGTCAACTCGTTGACCGGGATGCCGGTCAGGCGCGAGACGATCTGCGCCACGTGTTCCGCCTTGACCTCGGCACTGCCGGAGGCCCGCTCCCGCTCCCAGTTCTCGACGAGCTTCTTGAGCTCGGCCTCCTTGGCTTCGATGCGCTTGCCGAGCTCGGCGGCCTGGTCGTACTGCTTGCGCGCGGCCACGTAATCCTGTTCACGCCGCAGCTGGTGCAGTTCGGACTCCAGCTCCTGCACGGCCACCGGCCGGGCCGTGGCCGACAGCTTCACGCGCGCGGCCGCCTGGTCGAGCAGGTCGATCGCCTTGTCCGGCAGGAAGCGCGCCGTGATGTAGCGGTCGGACAACTCGGCCGCCGCGATGATCGCGTCCTCGGAGATGCTGACCTTGTGGTGCGCCTCGAAGGTGTCGCGCAGGCCGCGCAGAATCATGATGGCCTGGGCCACCGTCGGCTCGGGCACCGTCACCGGCTGGAAGCGCCGCTCCAGTGCGGCATCCTTCTCGATGTATTTCTGGTACTCGTTCAGCGTCGTGGCGCCGATCAGGTTGAGTTCACCGCGCGCCATCATCGGTTTGAACACGTTGGCCACGTCCAGCCCGCCTTCGCCACCGCCCTGGCCGGCACCGACGATGGTGTGCACCTCGTCGATGAACAAAATCAGCTCGCCCTGGTGCTCGGTCACCTCCTTCAGCACCTTCTGCACGCGCTCCTCGAACTCGCCGCGATATTTGGCGCCGGCCACCATGGCGTTGATGTTGAGTTCCACCAGGCGCTTGTCGCGCAAGGTCTCGGGCACTTCACCCGCCACCATGCGCTGCGCCAGCCCTTCGACGATGGCGGTCTTGCCCACACCCGGCTCGCCGATCAGCACCGGGTTGTTCTTCTTGCGCCGGGCCAGCACCTCGATGGTGGTTTCGATCTCCTGCGCGCGGCCGATCACCGGGTCGAGCTTGCCGTCGCGCGCCATCTTGGTCAGGTCGCGCGAGTACTTGTCGAGTTCTGGCGTGTTGGTCGGCGTCTCAGCGCGGCCATCCTCGGCGCCCTTGCCGACCACCTTGCTGACCTGTTGGCGCAGCGCCTGCGGCGTCAGGCCGTAGCGGCGCAGCAGGTTGGCGGCCAGCCCTTCGCCTTCCTCGGCCAGACCGATCAGGAAATGCTCTGGACCGACATAAGAATGGCCGAGTTCATTGGAGGCCACGAAGGCGCGGCTGAGCGCATCCTTCACGCGCGGCGACACGCCGATCTCGCCCTCGAAGGGCTTGTCCCCGCGCTTGGCCTCAGACTCGATCTGCCGCTTGAGGTCATCGACCTTGATCTTGAACTGACCCAGGATGGTCTTGACCACGTCGCTGTCGGCCAGCGCCAGCAGCAGATGTTCGGTATCCACCTCGGAGCGGCCAAATTCGGCAGCGTGTTTGGCGGCCTCCTGCAGCAAGGCTTCCGACTGTTCGCTGATGCGGCTGGCCAACCCACTGCCGCGACGGCGCGGCGCACCCGAACCTGCGGTGGCGGGCTCGCCAAACGAGGCATCGACCACGTCATCGGTATCGGCGGCAACTGGCGTCGCGTCTTCGCCGATGCGGAAGAAGTCACTGCCGAGGAAGTCCTCGAACAGGCCGCTGCGCGAGCCGAACAAGGCTTCCAGCGGCGAAACGGTGCGCTTTTGCTGGCGCACTAATTGCCGGTAATGGTCGTCGCACAACAGCATGGTGCTGTTACGACCGTTGAGATTGGCTTCCACCCGCACGGTGGCGGGTTGGCCGCAGACCTGGCATTGTTTTCTGGCCATGCTGATGCTCCTGAGAAGGTTGACAAGGTTGAGGCGACGAGGCATCGCGAGCCGCGACTCCTCGTCTCGTGCCGGGTTTTTCTTGTGACGAACGAGCCGGCGACGTCAGCCGTTGATCGGGATCGAGCGTCCCTGCTTCGGCGCGCTGACCTCGCGCTTGTCGATCGTGACCGTGAGCACCCCGTTCTTGAACGATGCCTTGATCGAATCCTGGTTGGCGTCGTCAGGCAGGTTCAAGGCACGCTGAAAGCTGCCGTAGGAGCGCTCCACACGGTGGAAGCCACCTTCCTTCTTCTCCTGTTCCTGGCGCTTCTCGCCACGCACCATCAGCACGTCGTTGTCGAGAGTTATCTGGATGTCCTTCTCCTCGACACCGGGCACTTCCAGGGTAATCTTGTACTGCTTGTCGGTTTCCTGGATGTCCAGGGCCGGCTTCAGCATGCCCGACCAATCGGATGGCCACTGCGGCATGTTCAACGCCGGAAAACCGAAGCCCCGGAATGCGTCATCGAACAGCCGGTCGATTTCCCGATGCAGTTGCAGGATCGGGCTGACTGGCCCGCTCGCCGCTGGCAGGTCATTGCGCTGCACCGGCAGGGAAGAGACGGTCTGCTGCTCTTGCTGCTCGTTCTTGAACCAGTTCCAGGGAGCCAACTTCTTGAAATCGATGTCCATGTCATACCTCCAGAAAAATTGGAAAACGAGTTACTCAAGCCCTTTGCCTGCTGCGACGGGCAGTGCGCCCAGGCGACACGGGCTGCTCGGATGACTTCTGCTGTTCACGCTTGCGCATCACCTCCTTCTTTGCTCCGGCTCGGGTCTGATCATTGATGCACTGATCGATTTCACTTTGACGAAGCCGCCACGTCCCGCCCACCTTGAAAGCCGGAATTTCCCCGTGTGCGGCGAGCCGATAAAGCGTCCGCTTGCCGACTTTCAAGTACGCAGCCAATTCATCGAGCGTGAAAATCACCTGTAGGTGCGCTTTCATCTCACCCTCTCCAATCGCGTCGCTTTGCGGTTCCGGCCAAGGAAATCCTTGCAATACTTTGTAATATTAGACCTACTATGAATAACTTCAAGAGTCAATGTGCAGCGTTCTCCCGCCCCATTGATGCAGGTCAACTGCTCAGGCAATGGACAGCGCCTGGCTCGTCAGCCTGCGTGTGCCACAGGCGCCTCGATCAAACACCGATCCTCACGTTGTAGCCGAGTGCCCGCAGCCCCTTGCTCGTCTGCATGTTCCTTGGCGGAAACTCGTCTGGGCGCGCCCAGACGACGATTTCCCCGAGGCTGCTCAGGCCAACGTGCGGAATTGCCCAGTCGTCGCTGCGGATCGCGTTCCAGAGTCGGGCCGAAACACTTCCGTTGCCCCAGACAACGTAGTTCAACAGTATCCGTCCGGCCAACACACCTTCCCGACACCGCCGCCGAAGGCCATGGCCCATCAAGCGGATTTTCCATGCGCCCTCAGCGCCGTACCTACAGCAAATCTTTCAAGGCTCAGGTCATTCAGGAGTGTTCTGAACCCGGTGCCTCCATCGCAAACATCGCCTTGGGCTACAGCCTCAATGCGGCTTTGTTGAATAAATCGAACTTTTGCTGAGTTGAAGGATCAGATCACGCAT
>OKKG01000418.1_pt1 | contig 16443 bp, 14 predicted proteins | sample 1612731 | NCBI WGS metagenome assembly OKKG01 (sample SAMN04436816, study PRJEB24849) | human gut metagenome | biome: human gut; feature: NICU; material: stool | host: Homo sapiens | place: USA: Saint Louis, MO | collected 2011-05-09 | reverse complement strand
TGGGGCAATTGCAAGAACGGATTACGTCAACGAAGAAAGGTTCTGTTACATCAATCCAAGCCATCTATGTGCCAGCCGATGACTATACAGACCCAGCGCCAGCAACCGCCTTTGCCCACTTGGATTCAACCACCAACTTGGAACGTAAATTGGTACAATTGGGGATCTACCCTGCGGTGGACCCATTGGCATCAAGCTCACGTGCCCTTTCTCCAGAAATCGTAGGAGAAGAACACTATGCAGTAGCTTCTGAAGTCAAACGCGTCCTTCAACGTTACCATGAATTGCAAGATATCATTGCCATCTTAGGGATGGATGAATTGTCTGACGAAGAAAAGACCTTGGTTGCTCGTGCTCGCCGGATCCAATTCTTCTTGTCACAAAACTTCAACGTTGCAGAACAATTTACAGGTCAACCTGGTTCATATGTACCAGTTGGAGAAACTGTTCGTGGCTTTAAAGAAATTTTGGATGGGAAATATGACCATCTTCCTGAAGATGCCTTCCGTGGTGTTGGATCGATCGAAGATGTGATCGCCAAAGCTGAAAAAATGGGATTTTAAGAAGAGGTGAAAGATGAGTCAAATGAACGTCCAAATCGTTACACCGGATGGACTGGTTTATGATCATCATGCCGCATTTGTATCTGTCAAGACAATTGATGGTGAATTAGGGATTTTACCTCATCATATCAATACCATTGCGGTTTTGGCTGTAGACCAAGTAAAGGTTCGTCGTGTCGACGATGACAAACATATTGATTGGATTGCAGTCAATGGTGGGATTATCGAAGTAGCTGATAATGTCATTACCATTGTTGCCGATTCTGCCGAACGTGCTCGAGATATCGACATTAGTCGTGCAGAACGTGCCAAACTGCGAGCTGAAAAAGCGATTGAAGAAGCCAAAGATCAGCATTCGGTTGATATGGAACGTCGTGCTAAAATTGCTCTTCAACGCGCCATTAACCGGATTAATGTCGGAAATCGTTTATAACATATTAAAAATAAGGTGGAGATTTTGTCCTCACCTTATTTTTGTTGGGAGAGAATCAAAAGAAGAAAGTAAGGACCAAATATGGTATAATAGCTATATGATTCAAATGATTTTTAATCTTTCTAGCCATCTATTGTTTATCTTTTTTGCCTATTACCTATTGTTGAACCTAGTTCAATGGGAAAAGTTTTTAAAAGTAAGTGCTGAAAATGCGGTTAAAATCCGTTTTTTGATCTTAATGATCAGCGTTGGAATAGGGTTTCTAGCTAGCTCGTTTTTTATCAGTGTATATGAGATGAGTCGGCAGCTATTTATTGGAAATTTCTAACCACATTTTATAAAAAATATGGTATGATAGAAGTCGTGACTTTAAGAAATTGGAGATCGATCTCGTATGGAAAAAATAATCATTAATGGTGGTCATAATCGGCTGGTTGGAACTGTCAAAATCGAAGGAGCAAAAAATGCTGTTCTTCCTCTTCTTGCTGCAACAGTTTTGGCAAGTGAAGGGGTAACAACCTTGAAAAATGTACCTGTTTTATCAGATGTCTATACAATGAACAATGTTGTTCGTGGTTTGAATGCACAAGTAACCTTCAATGAAGAAGAAAATACAGTTGTCGTAGATGCACAAGAGAAATTGTCTGAGGAAGCTCCTTATAAATATGTGAGCAAGATGCGAGCTTCTATCGTTGTCTTGGGTCCTGTCTTGGCACGCAATGGTCATGCCAAGGTTTCCATGCCTGGAGGCTGTACGATCGGCAGTCGTCCGATTGACCTCCACCTGAAAGGTCTGGAAGCCATGGGGGCTGTAATTACCCAAACAGCTGGCTATATTGAAGCAAAAGCAGATCGTCTCAAGGGAGCACACATCTATATGGACTTCCCATCAGTAGGGGCGACACAAAATATTATGATGGCCGCAACCTTGGCAGATGGAGTCACCGTGATTGAAAATGCAGCTCGAGAACCTGAAATTGTTGACCTAGCTCTCTTGCTGAATAAAATGGGGGCTAACGTCAAGGGAGCAGGAACTGAGACCTTGACCATTGTTGGTGTGGAGAGCTTGCACGGTGCAAACCACAATGTTGTGCAAGACCGCATCGAGGCTGGAACCTTTATGATTGGGACAGCCATGACTGGTGGAGACGTCTTAATCGAAGATGCCATTTGGGAACACAACCGTCCGCTTCTATCTAAGATGCAGGAGATGGGTGTGACGGTAACCGAAGAAGAAAATGGAATTCGGATTCAGTCGGATATCAGTAAGCTCCGTCCAGTGACCGTTAAAACTCTTCCCTACCCAGGATTCCCAACCGATATGCAGGCTCAATTCACAGCCTTGATGGCCATGGCTAAAGGTGAGTCTACCATGATTGAAACGGTTTTTGAGAATCGCTTCCAGCATTTGGAAGAAATGCGTCGGATGGGCGTTCACTCAGATATTATGCGGGATACAGCTCGTATCGTTGGAGGGGAAAGCTTCCAAGGGGCAGAGGTCATGTCGACCGATTTACGAGCAAGTGCAACCTTGGTCTTGATGGGCTTGGTAGCAGAAGGAGAAACAAAGGTCAGCAAATTAAGTCACTTAGATCGTGGTTATTATCAATTCCATGAGAAATTGGTGGCACTAGGTGCAGACGTGAAACGTGTAGAGGAAGAAGACGATGAAAACTAATCTTCGCTATGTTGGAAAACAGCTAGGAATTGTCCTCCTGTTGGCTGTGATTGGAATCATCATTTTTGCAGTTGGTTTGGTCATTGGTTATGGAGTGATTGGAGATGGAAAAAATCCATGGTCCATTCTCTCTCCGGACACTTGGTCAGAGATCATTGGAAAGCTAACAGGCAAATAAGCTTTTAACTAAAATTGAGTAAAAAGGAGAGCAGCGAATCGAGTCAATGACCCATCTAGCGCTGCTCTTTTTTGGAGAGAGGTATGACAAAACAAATACTAACAAAACGAACCAAACAACCCTAGCAGGTTTTGTGGTGGCAACGGCCCTAGCTATTGGGGGCTATTATTTTAATCAACCGACGGTAAAAGAAGCGACGGATCAGGTTGTTTCGGTGGTGACTAGTAGCCAACAAGAAACACCTAGTAAAGAGTTATCTAGCTCTGTACTAACGAAATCTGCCCGTTCACAATTAGGAAATGACTTGGAATGGAATGGTGCTGGAGCCTTTGTAGTTAAGGGGAATCGAACAGATCTGGATGCCAGTGTGGCTAGTCAACCCTATGCGGATAACAAGACAAAAGAAGTGAATGGAAAGACCGTACCAACGGTTGCGAACGCTATTATGACCAAGGCGACTCGCCAGTACAGAGATCGAGATGCAACAGGTAGTGGCCTAACCGATTGGAAACCAGCAGGTTGGAATCAGGTCCACAATCTATCCGGTGAGTATGACCATGCTGTGGATCGGGGCCACCTATTGGGCTACGCCTTGATCGGTAATCTCAAAGGTTTTGATGCTTCGACGAGCAATCCCAAAAATATCGCTGTGCAAACGGCTTGGTCCAATCAAGCCAATGACCCTCATTCCACCGGTCAAAACTACTACGAGACCCTGGTTCGAAAAGCACTGGATAAGAACAAGCGGATCCGCTATCGGGTGACCTTGATCTACAACCAGCCGAAAGATTTGATTCCATTAGGTTCTCAGATCGAAGCCAAATCAAGTGATGGGACCCTTGAGTTCAATGTTTTTGTTCCTAATGTTCAAAGTGGGATTAGCCTGGATTATCGGACAGGCAAAGTAACCGTTCATCAATAAGCTGGAAAGCGCAGTTATTTAAGTTATTTTTAAGAATGGGGTGTTACAATTGCATACCTTCTTTAAGAGAAAGGAGAATGTATGAGAACCATTTTTCGATTTTTCAGAGGAATCCTTCGCATGGCTTGGAGTCTTTTTTGGGGATTTTTCTGGACCATTGCCATCAGTTTTCTCGTCCTAGTGGGGATCATCTATTTCACAGATTCTCCTAGTTCTGGTATGGATGGGTTTGGACGAGCTGCCCAAAAGGTTGTCTATCAAGTCGGCAATTTATTTGGAGATCAGGGTTTTGCATCGCGGTTTGGAATGACACCTAGCTCACAGACCACGCAGACGGACAATCATGAGCATAGCGGTGCTCGCTGGGAGAAAGCGGAGGCCACGGTCTACCTGGATCCCAATATCAGTCAAACTTTTGTAAAAGCTTATCGGGATGCTATTGAGGCTTGGAACCAAACAGGCGCCTTTACCTTCAAGTTGGTTACAAATGAAAAAGAGGCTAATGTGGTCTTGACGGAAATGGATAACGCATCGGTTTCTGCTGCAGGAGAGACTGCCTCTCAGACTAACCTTTTAACCAACCGGTTCACCCACATCACAGTGCGTCTCAATCGCCATTATCTTTTAAATTATGTCTATAACTATAGTTATGATCGGATTGTCAATACAGCTGAGCATGAGCTAGGCCATGCCATTGGGCTGGACCACACTGATGGAGAATCGGTCATGCAACCGGCCGGCTCCTTCTACAGTATCCAGGATACAGATGTGGAAGCAGTCCGACAATTATACAAGGAAGAATAAGTTTTAAAATACTTTCGAAAGTTCTGAGCCTCAAGGGGCTCAGGATTTTTTTGATGGCTCGTCTTTCCTTGTTTAATCTGAAAAAAGATAGTAAAATAGGGACATGATTATTTTACAAGCCAACAAAATTGAACGCTCTTTTGCAGGGGAGGTTCTTTTTGATCATATCAGCCTGCAGGTGGATGAACGGGACCGGATTGCCCTGGTCGGAAAGAACGGAGCCGGCAAGTCTACGCTCTTAAAAATCTTGGTGGGAGAAGAAGAGCCGACTTCTGGGGAAATCAATAAAAAGCGGGATCTTTCCCTCTCCTATCTAGCCCAGGATAGTCGATTTGAGTCGTCCAATACTATCTACGATGAGATGCTCCATGTCTTTGACGATCTCAGAAAGACCGAGAAAACCTTGCGGCAGATGGAGCTTGCGATGGGGGAAAAAACTGGGGCTGACTTAGAAAAACTCATGCAGGATTATGACCGTCTATCGGAAGAATTCCGTCAGGCTGGTGGCTTTACCTATGAGGCGGATATCCGCGCCATTCTCAACGGCTTTAAGTTCGATGAGTCCATGTGGCAGATGAAGATTGAAGAGCTGTCTGGAGGGCAAAATACCCGTCTAGCTCTGGCTAAGATGCTTCTAGAAAAACCAAATCTTTTGGTACTGGACGAGCCGACCAACCACTTGGATATTGAGACCATCGCCTGGTTGGAAAACTATCTGGTTAATTATAGTGGGGCCCTTCTCATTGTCAGCCACGACCGGTATTTCCTAGATAAGGTCGCAACCATTACCTTGGACCTGACCAAGCATTCTTTAGATCGCTATGTCGGTAATTACTCCAGTTTTGTGGAGCAAAAGGAGCAAAAATTGCTGACCGAAGCCAAGAACTACGAGAAGCAACAAAAAGAAATTGCAGCTCTGGAAGACTTTGTTAATCGTAATTTGGTGAGGGCGTCGACTACCAAGCGAGCCCAGTCTCGACGCAAGCAGTTGGAAAAAATGGAGCGCTTAGATAAGCCGGAAGCTGGGACCAAGTCTGCCCATATGACCTTCCATTCCGATAAGACCTCGGGAAATGTCGTCTTAACAGTAGAAGAAGCAGCCGTCGGCTATGACGATCAAATCCTGTCAGAGCCCATCAATTTGGATATCCGCAAGATGAATGCGGTCGCTATTGTAGGACCAAATGGGATCGGGAAATCTACTCTTATCAAAACCATCGTTGGGCAGATTCCTTTTATCAAGGGAGAAGCTCGTTTTGGGGCCAATGTCGAGGTGGGCTACTATGATCAGACCCAAAGTAAACTGACGCCTCACAACAGTGTCTTGGATGAGCTCTGGAATGACTTTAAACTGACGCCAGAAGTGGAAATTCGTAATCGCCTGGGAGCCTTTCTTTTCTCTGGGGATGATGTCAAGAAAACCGTCGGCATGTTGTCGGGTGGAGAGCGGGCCCGCTTGCTTCTAGCCAAGCTGTCCATGGAGAATAACAATTTCTTGATTCTCGATGAGCCAACCAACCACTTGGACATCGATAGCAAGGAAGTGCTGGAAAATGCCTTGATTGATTTTGATGGGACCCTGCTCTTTGTCAGCCACGACCGTTACTTTATCAATCGGGTAGCCACACAAGTTTTGGAACTCTCAGAAGAAGGCTCGACTCTTTATCTAGGAGACTACGACTATTATCTGGAGAAAAAAGCTGAGTTAGAGGCTCTCGCTGCAGCACAAGCAGAAGCTGTGCCTGTTTCTTCATCAGAAGAAGTCACCAGCAATGATTATCATTTGCAAAAGCAAAACCAGAAGGAACTCCGGAAAATTACCCGTCGCATTGAGCAATTGGAAGCGGAGATGGAAGAGCTGGATCAAAAGATCCAAGACATCACTGAAACCATGCATAGCACCAACGATGCAGCTGACTTGGTTCAACTGCAAAGCGAGCTGGATCAACTGACTGTCCAGCAGGAAGCGGTCATGGAAGAGTGGGCAGAACTGTCAGAGCAGGTAGAATAGATGGAAGATCTTGGAAAAGTTTTTCGTGAATTTCGAATCAGTAAGAATTATTCGTTAAAAGAAGCTGCAGGAGAAGCTTGCTCGACCTCCCAGTTATCCCGTTTTGAATTGGGGGAGTCGGATCTGGCTGCTTCGCGCTTCTTTGACATTTTGGACAATATCCATGTGACAATTGAGAATTTTATGGATAAGGCCAGAAATTTTCAACACCATGAGCATGTCGCCTTAATGGCTCAGATTATTCCACTTTACTATTCAAATGATATTGCAGGTTTTCAAAAGCTTCAAGAAGAGGAACTTGAAAAAGCAAAGAGTTCGACCAATCCCCTCTATTTTGAGCTGAACTGGATCCTGCTACAAGGCCTGATTTGCCAGAGAGATGCCAGCTTCACGATGAAGCAGCGTGATCTGGATAAGGTGGCGGATTATCTTTTTCAAACGGAAGAGTGGACCATGTATGAATTGATCCTCTTTGGCAATCTCTACAGCTTTTATGATGTGGACTATGTCACACGGCTTGGGAGAGAAGTGATGGAGCGAGAAGATTTCTACAAAGAAATTGGTCGCCATCGCAAACTGGTCTTGATTCTGGCTCTGAATTGCTACCAGCATTGTTTAGAACACCGTTCTTTTGAAAATGCTAGCTATTTTGAAGCCTATGTAGAAAAGATTATCGGCAAGAGTATCAAGCTCTACGAACGCAATGTCTTTCATTATCTCAAGGGATTTGCCCTCTATCAGAAGGGGCAAACAGAAAAAGGGCGGCAGCAAATGCAGGAAGCCATGCATATTTTTGATGTACTGGGACTGCCAGAGCAGGTGGCCTATTATCAAGAACACTTTGATAAATATGTAAAAAATGAATGTTCTAAATAGGACAGTGATAAAGGAGATTTTATGAACCGACATGCGGTCCAATTAATTAGTCGTGGAGCTATTAACAAAATTGGAAATATGCTCTATGATTATGGGAATAGTGTCTGGCTGGCCTCGATGGGGACTATAGGAAAGACGGTATTAGGGATCTATCAGATTTCTGAGTTAGTGACAGGGATTCTCGTGAATCCTTTTGGAGGAGTGATTTCAGACCGTTTTTCTCGTCGCAAGATTTTGATGACGACCGACTTGGTTTGTGGACTCCTTTGTTTGGCGATTTCTTTTATCACAAATGATAGCTTGATGATTGCGGCTCTTATTTTTGCCAATATTGTTCAGGCCATTGCCTTTGGTTTTTCTCGACCTGCCAATAAAGCCATTATTACCGAGGTAGTAGAGAAAGAAGAGATTGTGACCTATAACGCTCACTTGGAGTTAGTCTTACAGGTTGTTAGTGTCTGTTCACCTGTTTTTTCTTTCCTAGTTCTACAATTTGCCAGTCTTCATATGACCCTCTTATTAGATGCGCTAACCTTTTTCATTGCTTTTGTCCTAGTGGCATTTCTTCCGAAAGAAGAAGCTAAGGTGCAAGAGAGAAAACAGTTTACCGGGAAAGATATTTTTTCTGATATAAAGGATGGGTTAGACTACATCTGGCATCAGAAAGAGATTTTCTTTCTCCTCTTGGTCGCGTCTAGCGTCAATTTCTTTTTTGCGGCTTTTGAGTTTTTACTTCCCTTCTCGAATCGTCTATACGAGGTTAAAGGAGCTTATGCGACTATTTTAACGCTGGGAGCTATTGGATCTATTCTAGGAGCGCTTGTTGCCAATAAAATGAAATCAAGTATGAAAATTCTCCTGTTTTTACTGCTCATGGCAGGGGTCGGAGTGTTCATAATGGGCTTGCCCCTTCCGCCTCTTCTTTCCTTTTCAGGAAATCTGGTTTGTGAATTTTTTGTGACCATTTTCGACATCCACGTTTTTACCCAAGTACAAACCAAGGTGGAAGATGATTATCTGGGGAGAGTCTTGAGCACAATTTATACCTTGGCTGTTCTCTTTATGCCCATCGCCAAAGGGTTGATGACTTGGTTGCCAAGTGTCCGCATGGAATCATTTCTTTTTATTGGAGCTGGGGTTATTCTCTTTTCACTCTTAGCTCAGCTAGTAGCTAAGCAACTTCAATCAAAAGAACAGTAGGGATCCTTTGATAAATTTGTAAAATATTAATTTTCCCAAATAGGGGACAAAATGAAAACCTCTTTCATGAACTGATACAATAGTTTCAGAAAATGAAGGAGGTTTTTTATGAATCGACATGCTATCCAGCTGATTGCTCGTGGGGCGATCAATAGAATGGGAAATATGCTCTATGACTATGGGAACAGTGTTTGGCTGGCCTCGATGGGGACGGTAGGAAAGACGGTATTAGGGATTTATCAGATTTCTGAACTTGTCACCTCCATTCTAGTCAATCCATTTGGTGGCGTGATCTCAGACCGTTTTTCCCGACGCAAGATTTTGATGACGACCGACTTGGTTTGTGGTTTCCTTTGTTTGGGCATTTCTTTTATCAGGAATGATCGTTGGATGATTGCGGCCCTGATTTTTGCCAATATTGTCCAGGCCATTGCCTTTGCTTTCTCTCGTACAGCTAATAAAGCCATTATCACAGAAGTCGTAGAGAAAGATGAGATTGTGACCTATAATGCCCACTTGGAGTTGGTCTTACAAGTAGTTGGTGTCAGCTCTCCTGTGTTCTCTTTCCTTGTTTTACAATTTGCCAGTCTCCATGCGACCCTCTTACTGGATGCCCTGACTTTTTTCATCGCCTTCGTTCTGGTGGCATTCCTTCCGAAAGAAGAAGCTAAGGTTCAAGAGAAGAAAAAATTTACAGGAAAAGCTATTTTTTCAGATATGAAAGATGGACTAGACTACATCTGGCATCAGAAAGAAATTTTCTTTCTCTTGTTGGTGGCTTCCAGTGTCAATTTCTTCTTTGCAGCCTTTGAGTTTTTGCTTCCTTTTTCCAATCGCCTTTACGGAGTCAAAGGAGCCTATGCGACCATCTTAACCTTGGGGGCTATCGGCTCCATCATCGGAGCATTGATTGCTAATAAATTTAAATCAAGCATGAAGATGCTTCTCTTCTTATTGATTTTAACAGGAGTGGGAGTCTTCATGATGGGCTTGCCCCTTCCTCACCTTCTTTCCTTTTCTGGAAATTTGGTCTGTGAACTCTTTATGACGATTTTTAACATCCACTTTTTTACCCAGGTTCAAACAAAGGTAGAAGGAGACTATCTGGGACGGGTCTTAAGCACGATTTTTACCCTAGCCATTCTCTTTATGCCCGTAGCTAAAGGATTGATGACCTGGTTACCAAGTGTTCGAGTAGAATCCTTTCTCCTGATTGGAGCGGGCGTCATCCTCTTTTCACTCCTAGCTCAAGTAGTTACCAAGCAACTGCAATCAAAAGAAGGTAAATAAGCATGAAAAAAGCACCAATCGGTGCTTTTTAGTTGTTATCTTTTTCTTCTTTTGCTATTTTTTGTCCTAACTGCTTTTTGGTTGACTTGAGTTCATTTTTTAGTGAAAAGTCTTTTGGGAGGCTAACCAAGAAGGTGACCAAGGAACCCAACAAGACACAGATTAGGATCAAAATAATTAATGGCAGTTTGAATTGGACCAGTAGAAAATTTACTGTCACAGTCTGCATATTGGCTAGTGAAATGATCGCAATCAATAAAATGGATATCAAAAGTGCGACATATTGAACTTTCTTTTTCGTCATTTGTATCTCCTCATAAATGGTGGCTTTATTCAGCCTTGCTTTTCACATCAGCGTACTCTTCCGGCTGCTCTAGGCTTAGAATCTCCTCATAAGCCGGTAGGGAAAGGTCCTTGCCATATTTATTTTTTAGGGCAGTGCTCACTAGGCGATAGGCCAAATTGGCATTTCGGGATAAGATAGGACCGTGGAAGTAGCTGCCAAAGACGTTCTTGTAATGAACCCCTTCGCCCCCATCTTCTTTGTTGTTCCCATTTCCATAGACGACCTTGCCCAGCGGTTTTTCATCCTCCGCCAAGAAGGTCCGACCTTGGTGGTTTTCAAAACCATAATAGGTTTCGTTAAATTCTTCATTATGGATTTTGATATCACCGATATAGCGGTTGTTGACTTGGTTGAGCGTATAGTGGCCCATAATGCCGAGTCCTTCAATGCGTTTGCCAGAAGCTTCAATGTAGTATTGGCCTAGAAGCTGAAAGCCACCACAGATAGCAAGGACTACACCATCGTCATGAATAAAGCGTTCAAGATCTTCTTTTTTATCTGGAAGATCTTCTGATACAATGGTCTGTTCGTAGTCTTGTCCTCCGCCGAAAAAGGCGATATCGTAGGCATCAGGGTCGAACCGGTCTTTGAGAGAGACGATATCAACAGTGACATGGGCTCCAAGCTTTTCCGCAACGTACTTGAGCATGAGGATATTCCCATTGTCCCCATAGGTATTCATTAAGTTGCCATAGAGATGGGCAATACGCAGGCTGTAGGGATACTGTGCCTGATCAGAAGATTCTAGGGAAGTATAAGTCATTAGTGCATCTCCTTTTCAATCAGGTGTTCTTGGGCCAAAAGTTCACGGAATTCTAGCATGGCTGTATAGGTAGCTAAAATGTAAGCGTGAGGGGTTTCCTGTTGCTGGATGCGTTGGAAAACCTCTTTTAATTCAGCCATTTCTGTGATCTTTTCTGCAGGATAGCCAGTGACCCGAAGTCGCCGAGCAATCTCAGAGTGGCGCACCCCGCCAGCGTTGATCTCTGGAATGTCCATCTGAGTGATTTGCTCGAAGTCGGCATCCCAAATCCAGCTGGTATCAATCCCATCTGCATAATTCGCATTGAGGAGAACCGACAAGCTAAAGGGATAAGGGGCTAGTTTGATCATTTCAATGGCTTGGGTCGCACCAACCGGATTTTTAATCAGGACTAGGGTACATTCCTTATCCCCAATCTTAAAGGTTTCCTGGCGACCAAAGACAGCGCGACTGCGATCAAATCCTTGCTTAATCACTTCAGGTTGAACCCCAAAGAATCCAGCAACGGAAACAGCTGCTAAGGCATTATAGATGTTGTAGAGACCACCGATATTGATGTGGTAATCTTGCCCTTGGATCCGGAATTGGGAAGAGCGCTGGGTTAATGAGAGGAGATCCGATACGGCATAAGTCAGAGAAGGCCTGTGGAAACCACAGTGCTCACAGATATAATCCCCAAGATTAGCATAGGTATTGAGCTTGTACTTGAGGATGTTGTGGCAATGCGGGCACAGGATTCCTTCCGTATTGTAATGAGCTAGTTGTGGCTCTGATTTGTCAGTATCAAATCCATAATATTGGATCGGATTGGATAAGGTCTGACTATTAAAGAGCGGACTATCACCATTTAACAAGACTGTTGCAGTTGGGACCTTGTGAATAGCATCCAAAATCATTTGGTAGGTCGTATAGATCTCTCCATAGCGGTCCATCTGGTCCCGGAAAATATTAGTGACCACAAAAAGGCTGGGCTTAATATAATCACAAATCCGAGAGAGGCTGGCCTCGTCAATTTCAAGTACCGCAATCGGTCGATTTGCTTTCGAATGCTTAGCACGTAAGAAGGTCGTTGTAATCCCAGAGATCATATTGGCCCCACTTGGATTGGTCAAAATAGGTCCAAAAGCTTCTTGGAGAATACCTACTGTTAGCGCAGTGGTCAGGGTTTTTCCATTTGTCCCTGTAATCACAACAATCTCATAGTTTTTTGCCAGTTGACTGAGAATATCTTTATCAAATTTGAGGGCTACTTTACCTGGTAGGGTTGATCCCCGCCCCATCTTTTCTAGAATAGAGCCGGAAAGCTTTCCTGCCAGAAGGCCCAAGGTTGTATTTATCTTCATAAATCATATTTTATCATAAAAAGCATCAGAAGGTTACAGAAAAATCTGTTGAAACGTGTTATAATAAGATGATGTCTTTTAGAGAAGTGGTAGGTATGAGAATATGAATATTCAACAGTTTTCAAATCCACAATTTTGGACCAGTTTGTTCCCAAATTGGTGGAGTGTTATTATCAATATCATCGATATTGCCCTGGTGGCTTGGTTGCTGTATTTTTTGATCAAGGCCATCGTCGGGACCAAGATCATGATTTTGGTGCGTGGAGTTATTATCTTTTTCTTGGCTCAATTTTTAGCCAATTTTTTGGGTTTAACGACTATTTCTTGGCTGATCAATCAAGTGATTACCTATGGGGTTATCGCGCTGGTTGTGATTTTCTCCCCTGAAATTCGGATTGGCTTAGAGCGTTTAGGTCGGGCGACAGAATTTTTTACGACGAGTGAAGTCAGTCAGGAAGAGAAAATGGTACAGGCCTATGTCAAGGCAGTGGCTTATATGAGCCCACGTAAGATTGGTGCCTTGGTAGCTATTCAAGGGGCCAGAACCCTTCAGGAATACATTTCCACAGGGATTCCACTAGATGCGGAAATTTCAGGAGAATTGCTGATTAATATCTTCATTCCTAATACTCCTTTGCACGATGGAGCGGTCATTGTCCGCAATGATAAAATTGCCGTTTCTTGTGCCTACCTGCCCTTGACGGAAAATACCGGAATTTCAAAAGAGTTCGGAACGCGTCACCGCGCAGCCATTGGTTTGTCTGAAGTTTCGGATGCCTTTACCTTTGTGGTATCAGAAGAAACGGGCGGGATCTCTATGACCTATAATGGAACCTTCCGACACGATTTAACTTTAGAAGAGTTCGAGGCAGAATTGAGATCCTTCTTGGTTCCTGAAGAGAATAAAACGAGTAGTTGGAAAGAGCGTCTATTTGGGAGGGTGACAAAATGAGATCGAAAAAAGAATTTCTTTATGTTTTTGCCTCCGTCTTATTGTCCTTTATCTTGTTTATTAATGCGTCATCCTTTAATTTTCAAAATAATAGCAGCGCTAGACAAGTAAGTTCAGAGACCTACACCAATACCTTGACCAATATTCCGATTGATGCCAAGTACAATGACAAGACATACTTTGTCAGTGGGTTAACATCGGAAGTAACAGTCTTTCTAAAGGGTTCAAACCGGGTCGCTCTAGCAAGCGAAATGCAGCCGGGAACTCGGAAGTTTCGCGTGGTAGCGGATCTTCGTAAGGCCAAGGAAGGTACCGTTGAAGTGCCGTTGATTGTGGAAGATCTTCCGGCTGGTTTGACCGCAACCGTAGAGCCTCAGAAAGTTTCTGTAAAAATCGGGAAGAAAGCGAAAAAATCGTTTGCGGTCAGGGCTACGATCCCGGACAATCAAATTGTGGATGGAATAACGGTTTCGGATATTTCTCTTGAAACCACCAAGGTAGAAGTGACCAGCGATCAAGAAACCTTGAGTCGCATTGATCATGTCCAAGCGGTCTTCCCATCCAGTGAGATCATTAGTGGAAATTATAGCGGAACTATTTCCTTAAATGCAGTAGATGCCCAAGGAAATGTTCTACCAGGTTTGGTCAAGCCGAGTGAAACACGGATTCAAGTGACCACAAAGAGTAGCTCGTCTACGTCAAGCTCAAGCAGCTCGTCGTCGACCTCCTCCAGTTCAAGTAATTAGAAAGTAAAAAAGGTAATGAAGAATGGGTAAATATTTTGGGACGGACGGTGTCCGTGGAGAAGCAAATGTAGAATTAACGCCAGAATTGGCTTTTAAACTAGGCCGTTTCGGTGGCTATGTGTTGAGCCAACATGAAGAAGAAACACCCTTGGTATTTGTTGGACGTGATACGCGTATTTCTGGTGAAATGTTAGAGCATGCCTTAATTGCTGGCCTCTTATCTGTTGGAATTCGCGTCTACAAGTTGGGTGTGATTGCAACGCCAGGTGTTGCTTATCTAGTTCGTACGGAAAAAGCCAGTGCCGGAGTTATGATTTCTGCTAGCCACAATCCAGCCTTGGACAATGGCATCAAATTCTTTGGTGGTGATGGCTTCAAATTGGATGATGATCGCGAACTTGAAATTGAAGCCTTGCTTGATGCTGCTGAAGATACCCTTCCACGTCCAAGTGCCCAAGGTTTAGGAACGGTCATGGAATATCCAGAAGGCTTGCGTAAGTATCAAGAATTCCTTGTATCGACAGGTGTCCAACTCGAGGGCATGCACGTAGTCTTAGATACAGCAAATGGTGCAGCCTCTACTAGTGCCCGTCAAATCTTTGCAGATCTGGGAGCTCAATTGACCGTCATCGGTGAAAACCCAGATGGTTTGAACATCAATGATGGGGTTGGTTCTACTCACCCAGAGCATTTGCAAGAGAAAGTCAAAGAAGTAGGCGCAGCGATTGGTCTAGCCTTTGACGGAGACAGCGATCGCTTGATTGCAGTGGATGAAAATGGAGAGATCGTTGACGGGGATAAGATCATGTACATCATCGGTTCTTATCTTTCAAGCAAAGGCTTGCTCGAAAAAAATACGATCGTCACAACCGTCATGTCCAATCTCGGCTTCCACAAGGCATTAGATGCGAAGGGAATTCAAAAAGAAATCACAGCTGTTGGAGATCGTTATGTGGTCGAAGAGATGCGCAAGTCTGGTTACAACCTTGGTGGTGAACAATCCGGTCACGTCGTCATCATGGATTACAACACGACTGGTGATGGTCAATTAACAGGAGTTCAATTGACTAAAATCATGCAAGAAACCGGCAAGAAATTATCTGAATTGGCTGCTGAAGTAACCATTTATCCACAAAAACTCGTCAATATCCGGGTTGAAAATAGCATGAAAGATAAGGCGATGGAAGTACCTGCTATTCGTGAAATCATTGAAAAAATGGAAGCGGAGATGGCAGGAAATGGACGTATTTTGGTACGTCCAAGTGGAACTGAACCCCTCCTTCGAGTGATGGCAGAAGCACCAACCCATGAAGAAGTGGACTACTATGTAGATACCATTGCTGCAGTTGTTCAAGCAGAAATCGGACTTTAACCTTGTAAAAAACATGGCTCGCAAATAGGCGAGCAGAGGAGGTATATATGAAACAGGTTCGTCAAATTGTATGGGCACTTGCCTTAGTGCTAACGATTCTATTCACAGCTGGTTTGACTAAAACAATACATGCTGCAGAAGTCTCATCATATACACAGACAGCACGTCTAACGAAAGACGGTAACACGCTAACAAATGGGAGCAAGGTGTTGACAAATGAAAAATTGTCAGCAAGTATTTATTTAGCCTTTCCAGATTCGCAAACTATTCAAGCTGGTGATACCTTAACTCTTAGTTTGCCAAAAGAATTAGCCCTCTACACAGCACTGGAATTCAATGTTCTTGAGGAAGGTCAATCAAATGGTCAGACGGTGGGGAAAGCTGTCGTTGATACAGCTAAGAAAACAGTGACCGTTACCTTTAATGATTATTTCGCATCTCATCCACTCAACAAACGAGTTGCTCTTCATTTTGATGTAAAAGTAGACTCAGAAGTAGTTACAAAAACTTCTCCAATCCAGTTTAAACTAGGAAATACAGATTTTTCATTTAATTATGAAAAAACAGCTGGAGAAGCTGGAGACTATGAGATGAAATACGGTTACCAAGATAAGTCTGATCCAACCATTATCAAATGGCGGATTCTCTTAAATGCTCGCCAAGATATGCTTCGTGGAATGGTCATTAAAGACCAATTCGGAGATGGCTTAACATTGGTTGAAGGTAGCTTACGCGCTGTTCGTTATGCTCCTGTAGAAGGTGGGATTAAGAACGAAGCTCAGATATTAAGTCTCCCAGTTCTGGATAACTTTACTAAAAAAGCTGTTTTCAATAAGAATGCAGATGGAAAGATCACTGGTTTTACAATTGAATTTGGTGATAATTACAATTGGCCAATGTATATTGAATATTCTACAAAAGTGGCACCTGGAACGAAAGTCGGTGATGTTGTCCATAATACATTAA
>OKKG01000390.1_pt1 | contig 17650 bp, 17 predicted proteins | sample 1612731 | NCBI WGS metagenome assembly OKKG01 (sample SAMN04436816, study PRJEB24849) | human gut metagenome | biome: human gut; feature: NICU; material: stool | host: Homo sapiens | place: USA: Saint Louis, MO | collected 2011-05-09 | reverse complement strand
TGTGCGGAGGTGGGACGACGAAATCGAATTCTAACGAATTACCGATTTCTGTCCCTCTCTCTCTTAAAATAGATTCAAGATTTTACCTAAGAAATAAAGCAAAAGTAAGAGATAAGATAGGGCCGCACTCATCTGATAGGTTCGGTTCATAAAGCGAGCTTCCCCTCTTACTGGAAAGACATAAGCCAACATCACCCCAGCTACTAAGCCACCGATATGCCCCGCCATACTGATTCCTGGCATGAAGCTAAAGATCAAATTGACCACAATCAAGCTGGTATAGGACTGACTCAAGTGGCGAATATAGGGACTTTGGACAATAAAGCGCAGAGCACCAATGGTCCCAAACAGTCCAAAGAGGGCTGTAGAAGCTCCTGCTGCAATCACATCTGGCGTAAAAATAGCAACAAAGACATTGCCCATCATGCCTGATAAGAGATAAAGAGCTAAGAAAGCCTTCGATCCAAAGAAATCTTCTGCCAAACGTCCCAAGTAATAGAGAGTGATCATATTGAGCACAAAATGTTCTAGGCCGATATGAACAAATGTAGCTGTCACGATTCGCCATAACTGGCTAGGATCGACTTTCACAACCTCTCCAATAATCCCACCGCTATAGTAAACAGCAGCACCCGTTTGGTAGTCGCCTCCAAATCGGATAAACATGGAAAGAAAGACTGCCGTTGTCACGAGCAATAAGAGGCTGGTCACAGGATAACGACGATCAAAGAGTAACTTCATAGACTAGCACCTCCTGAACTGCCTGATCAAAAGTATCTGGCTGGAAATCCTTCTGCTGAATGGAATAAATCGTACTAACCGTTTTTCCAGTAAAATCTGCTAAATAACGATCATAATAGCCACCACCATAGCCAATTCGGTAGCCTTTTGACTGGAAGACCAGGCCTGGTACATGGATCAGATCAATCTCTGACTGATCCACAACCCTTCCTTTTTCATTGGGCTCCAGCAAACCAAAGCGTGTCTTTTCCAAAATATCAGGATCGTATTCCACAAATTCCATTTTCCCTTGTGGATAGGTCCGGGGAACACAGACGCGTTTTCCAAGTTGAAGAGCTGCTTGGATCAAGCCAGCTGTGGAAACTTCATGGTCAAAAGACAGATAGGTCGCAAGGGTCTTTGCCTCTTGAAAAGCTGGTAGCTCCAAGAGGCGTTGAGTCAGCTCTTCATCTGCTTGAGTTTTCACAGTTTGAGGCAGTGCTTTCATGGCTGCAATGGTTTCTTTTCGTAGTGTTTTCTTCATGCCTACTCCTTTTGTCTAGCTTTTATTGTATCATTTTTTAGGAAAGATCCGAACAGTTTTTATACAACAAAGAAAAAATCCAACTCCAGACGGAGTTGAATCATTCCTTTATTGGTTGGCTTTCATTTTCAAAAATTTACCAATGTTTTCCACAGCAAAGGAAAGGGCTGCTTCATTTGGGCTCATCTTTGGATGGTGCAGGGCATAAGGAGTATCAATTCCCAGCCAGAACATGACACCAGGAACCTTGCTCAAGAGAAAGCCGAAGTCTTCTCCTGTCATCGCAGGTAGGATATCAATCAGGTTTACGTCTTCCTCAGCTGTGAAAAAGTCCATGAGTTCTTTGGCCAATTCTGGTTGGTTTTCCACAGGCAGGTAGCCTCCTTGCTTGAGTTCCAGGTCCAATTTCACATCAAAGGCTGCTGCAACTCCTTCTGCAATGGCTTTGACCCGTTTTTGAGTCAAAAGGTTCATCTCCATGGTCAAGGTCCGGATGGTCCCATGAAGGAAGGCTGTCTCAGCAATCACATTATTAGTTGTTCCTGCATGCATGGAACCAAAGGTCACCACAGCACCTTCAATTGGATCGACATTTCGACTCACGACCGATTGGACTTGGGTAATGAAGTAAGAGGCTGCTACAAGAGCGTCATTGGCCTCATGTGGAAAGGCGGCATGCCCTCCCTTTCCTGTAAAGGTGATCTTGACTTCACAGGTCCCTGCAAAAAGAGTACCCGTATTGGTCGCAATGTCCCCCACCTTCAAATCAGGGCGTACATGCAGACCATAAAATTCATCAGGGAGCCAGTCGCCAAAAGCATTGTCCTTATACATGAGCATTCCACCAGCTTCGTTTTCTTCAGCCGGTTGGAAGAGAAAGAGCAGGTTATTTTTTGGTTGTACTTGGACCAGTTGATCCAAAAGTCCAAGGGCTGTCGTCATGTGCATATCGTGACCACAAGCATGCATCCGTCCTTCATGCTTGGAGGCAAAATCAAGGCCCGTTTGTTCCACAATCGGTAAGCCATCGATATCCGTCCGCCAACCAATAGTTTTTTCAGGAGCAGACCCATGGAGATAAACCAGGATCCCGGTCCGCCAAGTCCGTTGCTCGACAAAGTCATTGCCCGCTGTGATCTCTGCGATTCGCTCTAAGAGGTAGGCTTGGGTTTCAAATTCTTCCAGGCCAATTTCAGGAATTTGATGAAGATCTCGTCTGATTTTGATTAAGTCCAATGTCATAGTTGTCTTCTTTCTATTAGATTAGAATAGAGGCCTTACGGCCTCTATATTTCATATCTTATAAATTACGCAAGGCGTCTTCCAATGCTGTTTTTTGTTGTGTTTTTTCATCAATTTCCTTGATGATACGAGCTGGAACACCAGCTACAACCACATTTTCAGGGACATCTTGAGTAACGATCGCCCCAGCGGCAACGACTGAACCGTTCCCTACTTGAACCCCTTCAATCACAACTGCATTGGCACCGACCAAGACATTGTCACCAATCCGAACCGGCTCAGCAGAAGCTGGCTCAATGACACCCGCAAGAACGGCACCTGCACCGATGTGGCTGTTTTTACCAACTGTTGCACGGCCACCAAGAATAGCTCCCATATCGATCATGGTTCCTGCACCGATTTCAGCACCGATGTTGATCACAGCCCCCATCATCACGACAGCATTATCTTCGATGGTCACTTGGTCACGGATGATAGCGCCTGGTTCGATACGCGCATTTAGATAGCGCTTATCCAGCAAGGGAACAGCTGAATTACGGCCATCTTGTTCGACCACATAATCCTTATTCTCTGTTAAGTTGGCAAGAAGCGGCTCGATATCTTTCCAATCACCGAACAACACATTACCTAGTTTTGTGACAGAAGCTGGAACAGCTGTTGCCAATTCCCCTTCAAAGGTTACTTTCACATTTGTTTTCTTCTCTGCATTTCCAATAAAAGCGATAATTTCTTGAGCAGACATTTTTTGTGCAGTCATGAGATTCTCCATTCATTTCAATTAAAGGTATCCATATTATACCACAATCCCAAAGAGATGAACACCTAAGGCGATGTGGATGTCGCCGGATCTTCGAGACCCTTGATTTCACTAATAGTTCGATTACTTCCAAAACGAATAATGACTGATCGCGAATCAGACAGTTTATAGTAAAAGATTAAGAAGGACTCTGAACTCATCATACTTGACCAAGAAACACGGCTAGGAATTCCGACTGTATTCACAAGATCTGCATAGCTGGTTCCTATTTTAATATTGGCAAAATCTTCTCTATTCAAACTGCCATTTTTATTGGCTAATCGCTCACTGTTTAAGTTCTCAAAATTAAGAGAAGATAGACGGCTACCAATCATATTTGAAAGTAAAACTGTTACGGAAGAAGGAGATCCTTCAGACTGATAGTCCAATTGTGTCATAAAAGGACTGACACCACCTTCTTGGTAGGTTTCTTCCCCACTACTAGCCTTCCCCAGTACAGCTACCACATCCTGTGGAGACAGAGAAGTTGAAGAGGTACGGCCTTGATCCCCCTCACTTAAACCAGGAATCAGGGAAATGGCCTTCTCATAGGTCACTTGAAACTGAAATTCCCCCTCCGGAGCAATCAGGGTACTCGTACCACTCTTCAAGGTTTCCTTTCTGGTCCCATAAGACAGGCCAGTGCTTCCGTATTCACTAGTAGTAGAAGAAGGATGTTCCTCGCTATGGATACCTCCTGAAGCCAGATAGGCAAATAATCCCAGCATGGCCAATAAACCAAAAAAGGCTGCCAGCGAAGACCCTTCACTCTTAGAGGAAGGAGAGTAGGTTTTCGTCCTATCCGATTGGGAGTCTAGTACCGTTTGTCTTGGTTCTGAATGCCTGCCTCCCCCTATTGAAGCCAGGTCAGCTTCTGAAATCAAGCGACTCCCACCCTGGTGCTCTACTCTTTCCTCGCCCTTAGGAAACTGCTCTATTGCATCTTGTGTTGGTGGTTGTGATGTTAGCGGTCTGTCAGGCGAGTCTTCAAGCAATACTTCCTTTTGCTCATCTATAGCTTTCTCAGTACCAAGCGCCGGTTGGTTTTTTGGCTCCTCTACTTGCTTCACTGGTTCAGGAAAAACGGAGGACTCTATCACTTCTGTTTCTTTTAGGAGCGTATCTTCCAGCCATTCATCCCTATTTTCAATGCTCTGGTTGGTTGAAGTGGAACTTTTCACTAGACTAGTTTCTTCTTCTAGCTGGCGTTTCGCAAATCGACTCTTGTGTTCATTTCGTAGGTGGGACCAGTCTTTCTTTCCCATTGTTCCCTCCTTATTATTCTATGGCAAATTCATTCGGGCTAACTGTTTTTACTGTGCTGTAGGTGTCGAAGAAGAAGCTGGTGTGCTCGCTTCCACTTTAGGTGTGATATCCTTGATGGTTTGCCGGCTATCAAATTGGATTTGAACCGTTTGGGAATCAGCCAATCGATAAGTAAAGGTCGGTGCTTCACCGTAACCTAAAAATCCGGACACATCTACCTCATCTGGAATCCCCACCGAATTAAGCAAATCTAAATAAGGCATCCCAACTTTGATATTAGTAAAATCGTCCTTCGTTAAACTGCCATTCTTATTTGCAAAACGATCACTTTTTAAGTGTTTCAAACTTAAAAGAGAAATCCTGTAATAGGCACCCATTTTTTCAAGGAGAACCTTCCCATATGCATCATCTGATTGGTAATCTAAGGTCAGCAAAAAAGGACTTGAACTGCTGTCACTATACGATGCCTCTCCTCGGGTTGCTTTACCTAATGCTGCAACGATATCTTTGGGATCCACAGTTCCAAAAGATGTCTTTTTGTCATCCACTGCAAAATCAGGAATGAGAGACATGGCTTTTTCATAGGTTGTCTCAAATTGAACTTCCTTAGCAGATGCGACATAAGAACTATTTTCACTATTTAGATATTCTTTTCTGATACTATTCCGTGAAAAACTGTCAGCTCCATTGCTTGAGGAAGATGAAGAAAGATCCTTGTTGCCTGTGTTTTGAAGTACGAATACAAAAGCTACTAACAAGGCTAAGCATCCAAAAAATCCTAAAAGCGAACCGGTCCCTTCTTCTTTAGAAGAAGGTGAAGAACCTATAGTATCTGAATGGCTTCTCATTTCTTGATGATTTTCCATCCCTAAAGAAGCTAGATCTTCTGCTGAAATCAAGCGACTCCCACCTGGGTGAGAGGAAGCTGCCTTGATGTCTGTTCGTTGATCGTCCAATGTTGTCTCCCTTCTTATACCAACACTAATTTCTTGCCTTTTTTCTTGAATTCCATCACCACTTCTGGCTGCCCTGATATCTGGTAAGTCGCGCGATAGCCCATTCCGCCATCTGGCATTTCCCCCCAGACCAAGCGTTGAGGATTTCCTAGTTGCTGAATAAGCTGGGCGAATTCTGTACCTTTTTTCTCTTTTTCAGTAGTGATTTCTTTCTCACTGCTTGTCTTCTCTTTTACATCCAACAAATTTGTCACATCCACCATCGTCAAGCGATACCCCTGGTCTTGCTCCTGTTCAAACCACAAGGTCACACTTTTCTTGCCCTGATCGGTTTGCTTAGCCGCATAGGTCAAGACGAGAACCGTTTTATCCCCTTGAGCTGTCTTTGTATACTTAACTTTTTGGGCTTTCCCCCATTTAGCCACAACTGTTTCCAAGCGGGTTCCTGGTTGCTGACTCTGCTTGAGATGAACTTTCAAATTCGCCACAGCTTCGATGGTCCATTTAAACTGCTTGATTTCTTGTTCCTTGCTGACCAAATTCTTGTAATCCTTTGGCTGGAAACGAGTCAGTGTTTGGTCCTCCTTGGTATCAGTTCCCTGCTCCTGCACCTGGATGCTTGCAATCGCAAGTAAGAGCCCTAAAACAAAACACAAAAACGGCAGCAAGAGCTCTTTTCGATTCTTTTTCATCCACTCGATCATCTGCTTCACCCCTTCTTCGTCAAACGATACTGACCAGTCTGGTCTCGTTCAAAGGTTAAAGAGACCAGTCCATCTGTCACCTGATAAGACAGGGCTAGGACTTGCTTGTCCTTTTCAGAGGTCAAACTAAGAGAATTGGGAAGACCTGATTTTTTCAAAACATCTTCTACCGCTGTTCCCTTTTCCTTTTTTCCATCTAGCGTCTGATAGCCTGTAAAATCTGCCAGTTTTAAGTTCTTTTTGCTCTGATAGTGAGCCGACTTGGGTGAAAAGCTTTGAATCGAGTTCAAATAAAAGGTATCATCCTGCTTTTGAAATTCTATGGTATAAGGATGAATCCCTTGCACAGGAGTCCCATAGCCTAGCTGGACTTGCGCTCCAAAACTCGTATCTTCTTGTGTAAAACTCGCTGCTTTTCCAAATTTTTTGACGAATGCAGATAAAGTCACCCAATTTTTTTGTGTCTTCCCTTCTTCCCTTACAAGCTCCAATGACAACAAGTCTTCTAAAGCCGGCTCTTTGGAAGAAGACGCGACAAATCGCTGGCTGTCTGCTTGCATGCGAGACAAACTCAACAAGCGATCTTTGGGCAAGGTTTTCACTGGATGATTCATAAACACCAAGCAAACACCAACCATAAAAGCCAGCAAAGCACTTGCAGCTTTTTGGAGGATCCGCTTATGACGTTCTATCCACTGTTTCATTTCTTCCATCCTTCATGCTCTTTCTATTCAAACTCTTTCTATTGTATAGAAAATTAGCGTATTTGTCTCGTCTTATCCCAAAAAAGAGGCGCTTGCCTCTTTCTTTTATTCAGTGATTTAGTAGCTGTCTTTACTGCTCAAGAGAAAATCTCCATTTTCTTGGCGAATAAAGGTCAAATCCACGTAGTCCCCATTTTTCTTTTGGAAGTCCATGACCAATTCTATCTCGTCTGAATCATCAGATGAACTCACCGTCAGATTGACTGCATCACCGTATTTTTCTAAAAGCTCTTTGTAAGAGGTCCCTCCAGCACCGGTTTCACTATCTCCAACCTTGAACCCATCTGCAAAGTTATCCTCAACCGTAAGATTTTTCCCAAATTGATTAAATTCAAATTTGACAAGCTGGAATTCTTTCCCTTTCTTAGAGTAAGTCGCTTTGACCTCTTTATTATAAGAGTTATCATCCCAAAATAATTTCAATTCTCCACTTTCAAATTGAACGGAGCTAGCTTTCCCATAAGCTTCAATCATTTCCTCAGGAGTCTCCCCAGCATCACTTCCAGTCAAAAACTGAAGTTGCTCAATATCAGATTGTTCCCAGCTAAAATTGGCTTCCGCGTCTTCAGAAGTCAATTGCTCCAAATCGATATTGGAAGAAGAACCAGATTGGTTGCCTGACCAAGAAGTCTGCTTTCTAGATGGTGACGTACTAGGGCTAGCATGACCAATCAAATAGCCACTGACACCACCGATAAGAAGCCCCACTAAAATTCCAAGAGCAAAACGAATAGCCTTCTTGTCTGCAGTATCCATCGGTCTTCCAACAGGAGAAAGAGGAGCTTGTGGAATAGGTGTCTCAGGAACAGGCACTGTTTGCGGACCAATTGGTTCAGCTGCCATATTTTGAGGAGCTTGTGGTGCAGGCTGGAATGGAGGAGTCGGTTGGGGAGCAGCAACTACATCCGGATGTTCTCCAACAGTTGCTTCATCCACCTTTGGAGGCTCCACTGTTTCTGAAACAGCTGGCTCGTCTGCTTCTTCTTTCATTGCTTTCATCTCCGTCACTGAAAGGCCACTAGCTTCTGGAACAACCAAGTCTTCGGCTTCTTCTTTTGGGACAAAGGCTGGCGCAGCCACATCAAAATGCGGTGTCCCATCTAAGGGAGTATCTTTCATAAATTGTTCTTGATCTTTCTCGGACATTTCGAATTCTCCTTTTTATTCTTCTCTTCTACTATAACATAAAACCAAGCAAGGACCAACTCCTGTCTGTTAAGACTGAAAAAGATCGGAGATAGATCGGACCTTTTAGAAATTTCTATTAAAATTTCTTGCGAAGGGGGACAATAGTAATCAGTTAACCATATGATTGAGAAACATAACTAGATCGTGTTTTTATAATTGATTCCAGGGGACAAAAATATGAGTTTGTTTAGCAAGTAAAAAAACGACCTCTTACGAGATCGTTTTGTCTATTGATTAAAGACGAGCGTTGAGTTCTGCTCCAAGTTCTTCAAATCCTGGTTTACCAAGAAGGGCAAACATATTTTTCTTGTAAGCTTCAACACCTGGTTGGTCAAATGGGTTGATCGCGTTCAAGTAACCTGAAAGGGCGATGGCCAATTCGAAGAAGTAGATAGTGTAACCAAGAGTGAAGGCATCTTGCTCAGGAAGAGTTACGTACATGTTTGGTACATCACCGTCTGTGTGGGCAAGAAGAACACCGTCAGTTGCTTTTTTGTTAACGAAGTCAACATCTTTTCCTTGGAGGTAACCAAGTCCGTCAAGGTCTTCTTCCAAAGTAGGGATGATCACGTTCTTACGTGGTTTGTCCACACGGACAACTGTTTCAAACATGATACGAGTTCCTTCTTGAATAAATTGACCCAATGAGTGCAAGTCTGTTGAGAAGTTTGCTGAAGTTGGGTAGATCCCTTTTTGGTCTTTCCCTTCTGACTCACCAGCCAATTGTTTCCACCATTCTGAGAAGTATTGAAGAGATGGCTCGTAGTTTACCAAGATTTCAGTTGCATAACCTTTACGGTAAAGGATGTTACGAACAGCTGCATATTGGTAAGCTTCGTTTTCAGAAAGTTTGTCTGAAGTGTAGTCTTTACGGGCTGCATTCGCACCTTCCATAAGGGCTTTGATATCAGCACCTGATGCAGCAATTGGAAGCAATCCAACTGGTGTCAAGACTGAGAAGCGTCCACCGATATCATCTGGAACTACAAATGTTTCCCAACCATTGGCATCTGCTTCCACTTTTACAGCACCTTTGGCACGGTCAGTTGTTGCGTAGATCCGTTTGTTAGCTTCTTCTTGGCCGTATTTCTTCACCAAGAGTTCTTTGAAGACACGGAAAGCGATCGCTGGTTCAGTTGTTGTACCTGATTTAGAAATCACATTGACTGAGAAGTCTTTGTCTGCTACGTACTCTACCAAGTCAGCAAGGTAAGTTGATGAGATTGAGTTTCCAGCGTAAAGGATTTGTGGCGCTTTGCGTTCTTCTTTGGTTTGCAAGTTTGCAAAGTGGTGGTTCAAGAAGTCAATAGCTGCTTTCGCACCAAGGTATGATCCACCGATACCGATAACGACCAAAATATCGCTGTCTGATTTGATTTGTTCAGCAGCTTTCAAGATGCGGTCAAATTCTTCACGGTCATAATTTTCAGGAAGGTCCAACCAACCTAGGAAGTCACTACCAGCACCTGTTCCTTTACGGATCAATTCATCAGCTGCAGTCACTTGTGGTTGCATGTATTCCACTTCATGTGGGGCAACAAATTTACCCAAAACTTTTGAGTAGTCAAATTTAATATGAGACATGTTATTCCTCCAAATTTTGTTCTTCTATATGATATCGCTTTACACGGATTTAATCAAGGGAAACCAATCTATAAAACGTTTTCATTTGCTATTTTTTTATTTTCACAAATCAAGCAACGACGCAATAGCAATCGTTTGCATATTTGCACTATTTTTGACTAGAAAATCCAAAAAAAGAAGCTTCTCACGAAACTCTATTTTTTCTCTTTTATTCTTTGGATATCAAAGTCATTTCTACATGACTCTGGTGAGTGATAGCCCTCACGTCGCTTCGCTCCTCAGGGTCAATATCTCTAAACTCGGTTGTGCCATACAGGCTAATTTCATTTTACGCTATAGCCCTCACGTCGCTTTGCTCCTCAGGGTCAATATCTCTAAGCTCGGTCGCGCCTTACAGGCTTACCTCACTAAGAGCTATAGAAAAAGAGCACACAGTTCACCTCGCTTAGGGCTGCTGGATTCCTCCCCTGACCCGCTTCACGCAGAACTGTTGCTCCGATAGGTATTATATCATAAATTGTTCGATTTGCAAAGGTCCGGTTTTTATTCTTGTGTTTCGGCCTTGGCTGCGAGTTTGGCTTGTTTTTTTCGTTCTCGACCTTGGCGGAAGAAGGTCTGCATGATGGCTGCACATTCTGCTTCCAAGATTCCTGTTTCTACTTCGACTCGGTGATTGAGGCGTTCATCTGCCAAAATGTCGTAGAGACTACCTGCTCCACCGAACTTCTGATTGGTCGCCCCGTAAATCACCTGGGGAATCCGAGCTAGACCAATGGCACCACTACACATGACACAGGGCTCAATCGTGACAAAAAGCGTCGTATCCAGCAGGCGCCAGCTATTTTCACGCTGATTGGCCTCCTCGATCGCCATGATTTCCGCATGCATGACCGCCCGCTGCAGCTCCTCACGCGCATTATGTCCACGCCCGATAATCTGACCATCCTTGACCAAGACACAGCCAATCGGTATTTCATCATTGGCGAGGGCAATCTCCGCCTCCTTCAGGGCTTCCCTCATAAACATCGCTTTTTCCTCTATCGTGTAGTCCATCTCTTCCTTCTTCCTTTTAGTTTCTTTGTTCATTATACCATAGGCAGCTTACGACTCACAAAAAAAGCCGCCGATTGGGCGACTCTTATGGGAGATTATTATGAAAAAGTTTAGGAGGTTTAAACAAAGTTAGGAGGTCTTTGTTTATGCTTCTAGTATAGCTGGCCTATCTTAAATAAAGCTTAAGTTCTCTGAGTATTGATGATTTTGGAAATATCACCACTTAGAATCTCAAAAATATCTGACAAATTGCTGGCTTACTACTATCCGCTTTGTCGCAGAACCAACTATTGTGGCATCGCTCATCCTTTACGTAACTCAAGGATTTGGTCATAGCGCTCTTCTTCATCAATATGATGGGCTATTTCTAGTACCGTGATCGGCAAAGAAAAGATTAGGTCTCTAACCAGACGACTATTTTTTTCGTCCAAAGCTGATGTCACTTCGTCCGCTAATAAAATATCCTTCTCGCGTAAGAGAAAACGAGCCAACTCTAATCTGACACGCTGACCTCCTGAAATGTTTTCACCATTATTATGAATTTCTACATTCAAAATATCCTGAAATTCGTCTATTAAGCCAACTCGGTCCAATACCTCCAATAATTCATGGTCCTGAAAAGGCTGACCAAAAGTTAGATTATAGCGGATAGTATCGTTAAACAGGAAGGGATGCTGGCTAATTAAACCGATATTCCCTTGGAAATGACTCGTTATTTGATTTCCATCATACTGAACGAAAATGTCACCCTCATCACATACTTCTTCTCCTAAAATCAAGCGAAAAAGAGTCGTCTTTCCAGACCCGCTCGGTCCTTTGATTAAGACCTTCTGACCTACTGAAATCGTCGCCGTCAAATCAGAAAAAAGCTGACGTTCAGCAAAACTTTTTGAAATATGATTTAAGCGCAACGATTCGAGATTTTCAACAAATTGATCCTTTGTCTCTTCGAAATCAGGTTCTTCCTCGATAATCTTAAACAGGCGGTTCGCAGTCGGCAAGGCACCTTGGAGATTGGCTGCACTGTACATCAGAGTTTGGATCGGTTCTACCAGCATCCCCGCAGCAACATACATAGAGATGAGGCTTGTAATAGAAATAGAATTTCCCTGTAAACTCAAATAAAAGCCTAAAGCAAGAGGAACAACCTGACTAAAAAAGACCATAAATTCATTAAAGAAAAAAATAATATTATGTGTGAAACAAAATCTTTGGATGGCTTTTTGATATTCTCCGTTTAAATCATTCACGCGCTCTTCATTCAGCCTCATGGCCTGATTAATCCGTAAGGTTTGGCTGCCTTGCATACTATCCGAGACAAGCCCATGTAATTTCGTTCTAAGCTTGGACCAGCTGTCTCCCGAATCTTGTAAACGACGATTCATGATGAACTGAGGAATAGGTCTCATAATCGTAAAAATGACAAAAATAAGTCCTAAGAGAAAATTTTGTGAAACAATATAAATGGCTGTAACAAGGGCGACAAATCCCCAACTCACCATAACATTTATATTTTCCAAATAATTATCGCCCACATATTCCATATCTTGAGTTAGCAGACTAACTTTTTCATCATTGGAAAATTTAGGATTCAATATGACTTTCTTAAATAAAAGGGCACGGACACTTTTGTTGATTTCTCTTCGGAATATATTGTGCGAATAGTTTGAAAACAGCATCAGACTATAAATAACAAGATAGACAGACAAACCAAATAAAACAAAATTGAGAATTTTTCCATAAGAAAGGCCGTCTTGATCTAACTTCAAGGCCTTCGTTAAAATCAGAGGTTGCGCCAACACCAAACCACTACTCACAATACGCCCTAAAAAAATAGGAAAAAGATACTTCTTATCAATGTACTTATAAATATTTCTCATAATTATCATCCATCAAAATAGAGGGCTAGCACAACCCTCTTCTCTAATTTATTTAAAATCGTGATTATTTACAATCACAATTATAGTTAAATACTCTAGGTTTAGCATTCATTTTGTCATCGAATTTGTTATTCACTTTAACCTTCACCGAAAATTACAATCTCCATGTGTCAAAATTGTTAGTTCCAATAATTCAGCATCTGTATCGCTTATTTTAGATAGATACTTTTCGACCTCATACTCACCCTCACTTAAATATTTATTTTTATCAAGATAAGCATGAAACTCTTTCCTAATCACATCATTGCTGTCGACTACTCTATTCAATTCATTCGTAAGAAAAAATGAATGATTGGTTTTAGTATTAAAATACAACGTACCATCATCAGTACTATATTTTAATATATATCGTGACAAATTCATATTATCACCTCTTAATCTGTGTGACTTAACCTACAGTAAGTGTACGCCGATAGAAATATTAAATCAAGCAATATTCAGCAGATTAGAAAAGTTCCAACTTTTAATATTTTGGAAAAGGTTATCCTATAAAAGCTGCAATTTCGCCAACTTCTTGAGCAATATAGGTGGCGCCGGCTTCTTCCAATTCTTCCCTGCTTCCAAAGCCATAAAGGACACCGATAGAATCAAGCTTTTGCGCTTGAGCGCCAAGCACATCGTGCTCCCTGTCTCCAATCATGATGGTATGCGCCAAATCTGTAATCCCATTTTGCTCCAAGGCATACTGGATAACATCGCTTTTTTTACTACGTTTTCTATCCATGGTCGCACCAGCGACAAAGTCAAAATAATCATACAAACCAAAGTGTTTGAGAATTTGAATGGAAAATTCTTCAGGCTTTGACGTAGCTACAATCAACTGTTTGCCAGCCTGCTTGAGAGAAGCCAGCAAGTCAGGAACGCCTAGATAGACCTCATTTTCATAAAGGCCTTTTTCGGAAAAATACTCATGATAGTAGTCAATGGCCTTTAAACATTCTTCCTTAGAAAATCCATAAAAGCGCTCAAAAGACTCCTGCAAGGGCGGACCGATGAAAACTCTCAATGCTTTCTTGTCTGACACTTGAATCCCATATTTTCCTAAGGCATAGGCCACCGAGTTGGTAATCCCTAGTTCTGAATTGGTCAAGGTGCCGTCTAGGTCAAATAAAATCGTTTGATACATTTTTTCCTCTTTCTGCTTTCAAAAAGAGGCTGGGACAAAAGTCCTAGCCTCTCAATTGTCTTTGGATTGTCGAGCAAGACGCAGTGGTTGAGTGGGCTCTACTACGCTGATTTCATCAGCTTTTACAGCCCTACTCAACTGTGCGGAGGTGGGACGATGAAATCGAATTCTAACGAATGACCGATTTCTGTCCCACTCTCTTTTTTTAATTATTTACTTGACCAGACACTTTCCAAAATGTTGGTTTGGTCACGATCTGGTCCGACTGAGAAGGTTGAAATGCGTACACCAACCAATTCGCCGATCCGGCGGACATAGTTGCGGGCATTTTCTGGAAGCTCATCCAAGTGGCGAACACCTGTAATGTCTTCTGACCAACCTGGCAATTCTTCATAGATTGGTTTGCAACGTTTGAGTTGCTCCAAGCTTGCTGGATAGTGATCAATGCGTTCTCCATCCAAGTCGTAAGCCACACAGATTTTCACCGTATCCAAGCCTGACAGAACATCGATCGAGTTCAAGCTAAGGTTGGTAATTCCTGAGACACGACGGCTATGGCGCATGACAACTGAGTCAAACCAACCGACACGACGTGGACGACCGGTTGTTGTCCCATACTCATGGCCGACTTCACGGATCCGGTCCCCCACTTCATCAAAGAGCTCCGTAGGGAATGGTCCGTCACCGACACGGCTGGTATAGGCTTTACATACACCGACAACCTTATCAATCTTACTTGGGCCGACACCTGATCCGATGGTCACCCCACCTGCAACAGGGTTTGAAGAAGTTACAAATGGATAAGTTCCTTGGTCGATATCCAACATAACCCCTTGGGCTCCTTCAAAGAGCACGCGCTTGCCGTTATCCAAGGCATCGTTCAAGATGACAGAAGTATCGGTTACATATTGTTTGATCTGTTGACCATATTCATAGTATTCTTCGAAGATATCGTCAAATGAAAGAGGCTCTGCATCATAGAGCTTGGTAAATTGACGGTTCTTTTCTTCCAAGTTGATACGAAGGCGTTCTGCAAAGACGTCGCGGTCCAAAAGGTCCGCAATCCGGATTCCCACACGCGCAGCCTTGTCCATGTAGGCTGGGCCAATCCCTTTAATCGTCGTTCCGATCTTGTTGTCTCCTTTAGATTCTTCTTGGAGACGGTCCAATTCGATATGGTAAGGAAGGATGACATGGGCGCGGTCTGAAATGCGCAAACTGTCCGTTGTCACACCTTCTTCATGGAGATAAGCCAACTCTTTGACCAATGATTTAGGATTGATCACAACCCCATTCCCAATGACAGAAATCTTTTCAGGGAAGAAGATACCTGAAGGAATCAAGTGCAACTTGAACTTTTTGCCGTCGATCACGATAGTGTGACCGGCATTGTCCCCACCTTGGTAGCGAGCAATGACTTCTGCATTGGCTGATAGGAAGTCAGTAATCTTCCCTTTTCCTTCATCACCCCATTGGGTTCCTACTACAACTACTGATGTCATAATTCTTTTTCATATACCATAGATAGGATGCTATCTATGCCTTTCTTCAAACTAAGGGCAGGAGTCTCACCTGCAAGTTTGTCTTACACTCTATTATAAGCAATTTTTGATGTTTTTTCAAGATCCACTCAGCTATCGTTTATTTTTCTCCTTCCTTTTTAAACCAACTTCTCTATGAAACTCGTCTTTTACTTGGAAATGGCTTCTTTCTAGAAATAATGTTCGGAATTTTCTTTTCTTCTTGCCCTACTTCTGAAACGACTGATTTTCGGAATTCTCCTTGTCCCCACTTTGCTTGATTTGTGCTAAAATAGTAGGTATGGACAAAATTATTAAAACTATCTCAGAAAGTGGCGCTTTTCGTGCCTATGTACTAGACAGTACAGAAACCGTACGAACAGCCCAAGAAAAACATCATACACAAGCTAGCTCCACGGTCGCACTTGGCCGTACCCTCATTGCCAGTCAAATCTTGGCAGCAAACGAGAAAGGAGATACTAAAATTACGGTCAAAGTCCTTGGGACTAGCTCACTCGGAGCCATCATCACCGTGGCAGATACCAAGGGAAATGTGAAAGGCTACGTGCAAAATCCTGGAGTGGATATCAAGAAGACCGCAACTGGTGAAGTCCTGGTGGGACCATTTGTCGGAAACGGAGAATTCCTTGTTATCACAGATTATGGTACGGGAAATCCTTATCACTCTATGACCCCTCTTGTCACCGGTGAAATCGGAGAAGACCTGGCCTTTTATCTGACGGAAAGCCAACAAACGCCATCTGCAGTTGGACTCAATGTCCTGTTGGATGACGAAGACAAGGTCAAGGTGGCTGGTGGTTTCTTGCTCCAAGTCTTGCCAAATGCCAAGGAAGAAGAAATCGCCCGCTTTGAAAAACGGATCCAAGAAATGCCTGCCATCTCCACACTTTTGGAGTCTGAAGACCATATTGAAGCTCTTCTTGCTGCTATCTATGGGGATGAACCTTTCAAACGTCTCTCTGAAGAAGAACTTCGCTTCCAGTGCGACTGCAGCCGTGAGCGTTTCTTGAACGCTTTAGCAAGTCTGCCAGCTAGTGATCTAAAAGAGATGAAAGATGAAGATCACGGTGCAGAGATTACCTGCCAATTCTGCCAAACACACTACCACTTTGACGAAAATGACTTGGAGGAACTCATTCGTGACAAATCTTAATACGCCATTTATGATCGGGGATGTCGAAATCCCTAACCGTACTGTCCTAGCTCCAATGGCCGGAGTGACCAACTCAGCTTTCCGGACCATTGCCAAAGAACTGGGGGCAGGGCTCGTTGTGATGGAAATGGTCTCTGACAAGGGAATCCAGTACAACAATGAAAAGACGCTTCACATGCTCCATATCGATGAAGGAGAAAATCCTGTATCGATCCAACTCTTTGGAAGTGACGAAGATAGCCTCGCACGCGCAGCTGAATTTATCCAAGAAAATACCAAGACCGATATCGTCGATATCAACATGGGCTGCCCGGTAAATAAAATCGTCAAAAACGAGGCTGGTGCCATGTGGCTCAAGGACCCAGACAAGATTTACTCCATCATCAATAAGGTTCAATCCGTCCTTGATATCCCCCTCACTGTAAAAATGCGGACTGGTTGGTCGGATCCTTCTCTAGCAGTTGAGAATGCCCTCGCTGCTGAAGCCGCAGGTGTCTCTGCCCTTGCCATGCATGGACGAACTCGGGAGCAAATGTATACGGGTCATGCGGATCTTGAGACCCTTCACAAGGTTGCCCAAGCTCTGACCAAGATTCCATTTATCGCAAATGGAGATATCCGTACGGTTCAAGATGCTAAACAACGGATCGAAGAAGTCGGTGCCGATGCGGTCATGATTGGTCGCGCTGCTATGGGCAATCCTTATCTCTTCAACCAAATCAACCACTACTTTGAAACAGGTGAAATCCTGCCTGATTTGACCTTTGAAGACAAGATGAAGATTGCTTACGAACACTTGAAACGCTTGATCGATCTCAAAGGTGAGCACATTGCCGTTCGTGAATTCCGTGGCCTCGCCCCTCACTACCTCCGTGGTACCTCAGGTGCAGCCAAACTCCGTGGCGCCATTTCCCAAGCCAGCACCCTAGCAGAGATTGAAGAACTCTTACAATTAAAAGCATAGAAATACAAAAAGCAGGACCTCACATGAGGTCCTGTTTAGAATTATGACAAAGTCATCTTAGAAACTTTCCTTAGGTGAGTACGGACGTCAGCGAACTTCGAAGAAGTTC
>OKKG01000346.1_pt1 | contig 19538 bp, 20 predicted proteins | sample 1612731 | NCBI WGS metagenome assembly OKKG01 (sample SAMN04436816, study PRJEB24849) | human gut metagenome | biome: human gut; feature: NICU; material: stool | host: Homo sapiens | place: USA: Saint Louis, MO | collected 2011-05-09 | reverse complement strand
GCTGTTTTGCCGCGCCCTTTTCGTGTCCGTCCTCTTTGAGGGCATAACGACGCATGATTTCGTTGATGGCTTTACGCTGACCGGGTTTGCAAAACAGCAACATGTGCCAGTGTGGTGTGCCATCGTGATGAGGCTCGACAACGCGCATCCCGTAAACGTCTAAATCGTTATCTTTAAAAGCGGTGCGTATCAGACTCCAGATTCGGCAGAGGTAGCGCTGGCCGTCTTTTGGCGTGAATGCGGTTTCGTTCCAGCCGTGATTGAGCTGTACCGTTTTGCTTTCACCTTTGCCGACCTGACGCGTCGGGTGATATTTCGAGGGTGTGGTCAGCGTGATAAACATGCCCACATCACCAACGCTGGCCGCGTATCGCTCAATTCCTGCGATGGTGTTCATCAGCTCCATGCGACGTATTTCAGGGTTAGAAATACTCCCCATAACCTTGCTGATGAGATCGATACGTTCGCCGGTGACTTTGTTTTCCAGCTCGCATGATTTCAGATATTCGAGATTAGCCAGGCGGCGAGCGTGAACATCGCGGATCGCCCTTTTGCTTGCGTAAGGCGAGCGGTCTTTGTTGACCTCTCCGGCAGCGATGAGCAGCGCCTCGCACCAGCGCATACGCTGCGCCTTGAACTGGTTAACCCACCATTCATCTTTAATCAGTCGTGAAATAGCGGAAAATGCCTGGCGGATCGTCATCTGACCCTTACGGTATTTTTTCCAGTGAATCGGGGTAAGGTTAAAAGCGCGCGCGACACCGGCCACCTGGCCGTATAAATGCGCCTGCGCCTCATCGGTGAAAAGAGTCTCCCTTCCGCCGTGCGCATCCGCCCACGCGTCGCTTAATTCCTCGTATTTACTCCAGAGTTGCGAGGCAATTCTGGCCGCAAATTTCCTGAGCTCTTTGTCATTCATATCAGGTAAGCGCGCATACTGGTCGCGCTCTGACAAAAAGCCGATTGAGGCGGATTCATTCATCCCACACAGCTCATTAACACGCTCAAGACGCGGCAGCAGCTTGCGCTCAAACGTGTTTTTGAGGAAATACAGCCCACCCAAAGGGCTCTTTGTGCGGCGGATGAAGTTATAACGCGAGGTAAAAAGCGTTTGCAGGAAAAACGGCAGGCGGTCAATCCGGTTTAAAACACCTTGCACCTGACGGAGTTCGGCACGTGTAAGGGGTCTGTCGCGGCCTATGGCCTCGCGGGATTTGTTCCACGGAAAAGCACCGACGAAATTCTCACCGGTGCTTTTTGGTTGTGGGGGTGGTGGCGAGGGGGCAACGCGCCCCCGGTTCTCAGCGGCCATTGTCGGTGAATGCTTCCAGACATTTTTGACCTAACTGCTCGACCTGCTTTTCTAAGTCTGAAAATTGACGAGCCTCACCGGTTAGAATGTTGTGCAGCACCAGACCGGAAACGAGCTTGCTGATAGTTGGATAAAAGCCAACAGTATCGAGCCATTCTTTACCGGCATTTTTGCCAGATTTAGCGATTTTCTTTTCCTGCAAAATAAACTGAAATTGGTCGCTAGTGATTACGAATTTATTATCAATGACGATATTAATGCTCATACAATCCCTTATTAATTTATCTCTGATTTAAAATAGAGTTGTGAATCTTTTCGGATTCCTGCCCCAACAGTTCGATAATTTCAGTCCGGTTCATATCAGACTTGCAGATGTGAGCTATCAGAGTATCAAGCGCCGACGCGAAACGGGTCGCGGTGACTAACTGCGCCTCGACTGTGGCCTGAGCTAGCAGAGCTTTGATGTTGCTTCGAGGTACTGATATTTGTTTATTCATTTACCTAACTCCAGACAAAAAGATGCCCCACGCATTCAAGCGCGTAAAAAGTTTTGCGAGTTAATTAATGCAAATATTGCTCAGGCTTAACTGAGGTTAAAATAGTTGGGGCATATTCAAACAAGCTGAATAATTCACGTAGCGCGCGGAATAATTGCTCCCGCCAATAACATGAATCTTCATTAACGCGCCAGTAAGGTTGATTGAATTCATTCTCAGTTAATCCCGCGTGAAGGAATAATGTTCGGCGCTGGCTCACTGTCAGAAAACTAATGTAAGCCGTTTCACTGGCTCCGACCTGACGACGTTTCGAAAACGCACCGCGCAGCTCGTCAATCGCACAGGCCAGACGCTCGCGATCTACATCGTTCATTTCTTCAAAACGCATAGTCGCGTGACGCTGTTTAAGCTGAGCGTGAAAACAGACCGTCAGGCGGTCGCGTTCCATCATCTGATTGTAAAAATCGCATGAGTCATGCCAGCGAGGTTCTGCCAGATGCTTACCGATTATTACGCGCAGAGCTGCAGGTTGTTTTTGAACTAAACCAAGAGTCATTACAGCCATTTTGACACCCCTCTGATTTTCATGATGCGCTTAACAACCACAACCAAAATGCCAGGCTTACGGGTGCGGATGATGATGCCTCGATGTCCCCGACCGTGGGTGATGGTGAAGTTAATCTGGTTCGGGCTTTCGTTACGGAGCAACTGAGCGATGCAGCGTGGTTCTTTCATGGAATTCCCCCTTATGCCGGTTCGCCTAATCCTAACCACATCAACCAACCCTCACGTATTTCTTTTGGTCGGCTCTCATAGGCCATTTTCATCCCGTTATTCCACGCGGGTAAGTACACCCAATACTCTCCAGCTCTACCTGAAGTAGACTTTGGATCAGTCATTTCGATGATTGGCAATTTACCTTTCTCAATCATCCCCCTCACTGCTGCAGGTGTTTTACCAATAAGTTTTGCGAACTCATGGTAGGGGACTGCGTCACTAGTACTGACAATCTGTTTAGTCATCTGATAACCTTTCATCTAGATCTACCCAATGGGTTTCAATGTTCTCTAATGTACTGCAGTTCAAGTTAGAGAAACATGAAACATAATAGAGAATGTCGTGATTATTAGAGGATCTCGATAACATGTCAACAGCAATCAATGTGAAGCTGGCTCTCATGCGCGAGTCAGAGAGGCTAAACCGTAAGCAATTCGCTGAAATTACAGGAGTTCCTTACAGCTCTTTAACCTATTACGAAAGCGGAAGAACCGTTCCGCCAACAGATATCACCATGAAAATTCTGCAACACCCCCGCTTCTGTAAGTACGCCCTTTGGTTTATGACAGAACAAATAGCACCTGAATCCGGGCAGATTGCACCGGCGCTCGCACACTTTGGGCAAGAGTTAACAGACTCGCAGCACTCAGACCAAAAGATTGGCTAACGATTTACCAAAGTTACTTTTATGAAAAATGTTTGTTATTGGCAGAGAAATATGCATCGAGCCATTACAAACCACGAAATCAAAGAGTTAAAAAGCCATTCGGAGGGTTTTCTTATGACAATTAAGAAGCTCGATGATGGTCGATATGAAGTGGACATCAGACCTGCCGGGCGCAACGGAAAGCGCATCCGCAGGAAGTTCGACAAGAAAAGCGAGGCCATCGCTTTTGAAAAACATACCCAATACAACCACCACAACAAAGATTGGTTAGCGAAACCGACAGATAAGCGGCATCTATCCGAGTTAACCAAAATCTGGTGGGAGTTGAAGGGTAAACATGAGGATCACGGTAAATCTAATCTTGGGAAAATTGAGATTTTCACAAAGATAACCGATGACCCTTGTGCGTTCCAGATTACTAAATCTGTGATAAGTCAGTACACCGCAGCACGTAGGTCACAAGGCGTTAAGCCATCCAGTATTAACCGTGACTTAACTTGTCTTAGCGGAATGTTTACCGCCCTCATAGATGCAGAGTTGTTTTTCGGTGAACACCCGTTCCGGGGAATGAAAAGGCTAAAAGAAGATAAACCGGAAACGGGGTATCTTACTCAGGATGAGATTGCCCTTCTGCTATCGAAACTGGATGGTGACAACAAGAAAATTGCGATTCTATGCCTCAGCACAGGGGCAAGATGGAGCGAAGCGGCGCGGCTCAAAGCGGAAAATGTTATTCACAACCGCTGCACGTTTGTCAAAACCAAAACAAACAAGCCACGCACCGTCCCCATATCGGAAGAAGTTGCCGAGTTAGTTGCAGGAAACAAGCGAGGTTTTCTTTTTCCGGATGCTAACTACCCGGCTTTCAGGCGGCTAATGAAGGAGTTAAAACCGGATTTACCTGCGGGTCAGGCAACACACGCATTGCGGCATAGTTTCGCTACGCACTTTATGATTAATGGCGGGAGTATTATCACATTGCAAAGGATTCTCGGTCATTCGCGCATTGAGCAAACCATGGTCTATGCGCACTTTGCACCTGAGTATCTACAGGATGCGATTACGCTGAACCCGTTACGAGGTGGCGTGAACACAGATAGTGTCCACACTGTGTCCACACTGTAGTGATTTATAGTGGCTTTCAGTGGGTTTGTGTGCCGCTCAAACCCGCATTGCACCGCTGAAAGCTACTACTGTAAGGGGGATAAATCTCCCTTACGCGGGCTTATTTTTTGCCTTTCATCCTGTTCTTACCCGCTTTTTCCTTCTCTGGGATACACTCTTTCTATAGTTAAAAAAGGGAGCAACCCGGATGGCAACCTATCCAGACAGTTTATTAATTCTCAATGGCAAAAGTGCAGGCAACGATCTGTTGCGCCAGGCGATCACCGAATTGCGTGAAGATGGCGCGCGCATTCACGTGCGGGTGACCTTTGAAAAAGGTGATGCGGCACGCTATATCGACGAAGGCATCAGGTTAGGCGCTGAAACCATCATTTCCGGCGGCGGCGACGGAACAATCAACGAGATCGCTGGCGCGCTTATTGACCTCGACACAGCACATCGCCCGGTGATGGGCATTTTACCGCTCGGTACCGCCAATGATTTTGCCACCAGCGCCGGTATACCTGACGATTTAGGCAAAGCGCTGCAACTGGCTATCCTCGGGAAAGCGACCGCCGTCGACATTGCGCAGGTGAATGAAAGAACCTGCTTTATCAATATGGCGACGGGCGGTTTCGGCACGCGGATCACCAGCGAAACGCCGGAAAAGCTGAAAGCCGCGCTGGGCGGCGTCTCGTATCTCATTCACGGCCTGATGCGCATGGACACCCTCAAGCCCGACAGCTGTGAAATCCACGGTGAGAACTTCCACTGGCAGGGCGACGCGCTGGTGATTGGTATCGGCAACGGGCGTCAGGCAGGCGGCGGACAGCAGCTTTGCCCGGAAGCGCTGATTAATGACGGTCAGCTACAGCTGCGCATTTTTACCGGCGACGGGCTCCTGCCTGCGCTGTTTACGACGCTGACGCAGCCAGAGGAGAGCCCCAATATCATCGACGGGAAATCCGCGTGGTTTGAAGTGATCGCCCCACACGGCATGACCTTTAACCTCGACGGAGAGCCGCTCAGCGGCGAGCGATTCCGCATTGAGGTCTTGCCCGGCGCGTTGCAGTGCCGGTTGCCGCCGGACTGCGTGCTGTTGCGCTGATGTTTGACAGGGTGCGCGATAATGCCCTCTCCTTTGAGGGAGAGGGATACGGTGGCGTCAGGCAATCGTGACTTTACTGTCCAGATAGACATCCTGAACCGCATTAATCAGCTTCACGCCGTCGGCCATGGACTTTTTAAACGCCTTACGGCCGAGGATCAGCCCCATACCGCCCGCACGTTTGTTAATCACCGCCGTGCGCACCGCGTCGGTCAGATCGGTTTCACCGCCTGCCGCACCACCGGAGTTAATCAGCCCGGCGCGGCCCATGTAGCAGTTCGCCAGCTGGTAGCGCACCAGATCGATCGGGTTGTCGCTGGTCAGCTTGCTGTAGACACGGTCGTCGGTATAGCCAAAATTCACCGCCTTATAGCCGCCGTTATTCTCGGCCATTTTCTGCTTCACGATGTCCGCGCCGATGGTTGCCGCCAGGTGGTTTGCCTGACCGGTCAGATCCGCTGATACGTGGTAATCCACGCCGTCTTTTTTGAACGACGCGTTACGCAGATAGGCCCACAGCACGGTCACCATCCCCAGCTCGTGCGCGCGCTCAAACGCGGCAGAGATCTCTTCAATCTGACGGCGCGACTGTTCAGAGCCGAAATAGATGGTCGCCCCGACCGCGACCGCGCCCATGTTGAACGCCTGCTCGACGCTGGCGTACAGCGTCTGGTCGTATTCAGTTGGGTAGCTCAGGGTTTCGTTGTGGTTCAGCTTGACGAGGAACGGAATGCGGTGAGCGTAGCGGCGGGAAACGGAGGCCAGCACGCCATACGTCGATGCCACACAGTTACAGCCCGCCTCAATCGCCAGCTCGACAATGTTTTTCGGGTCAAAGTAGAGCGGGTTAGCAGCAAATGACGCTCCCGCCGAGTGCTCTACGCCCTGGTCAACGGGCAGAATGGAGAGATACCCGGTCCCACCCAGACGGCCGGTATTGTAAAGCGTCTGCATGTTTCGCAGTACGGCAGGCGGACGGTTGTTGTCGACCATGACGCGGTCTACGTAATCATGGCCAGGCAGATAAAGCTGATCGGCTGGAATGGTCATACAACGATGCTGTAAAAGGCTGTCGGCGTCTTTGCCAAGCAGCTGCGCAATATCAGTCATAGTGATGCTCCCGTAAGTCCGACATGATGTCGGAGCGTGTGATCCAAGCCCACGTTTTTGCAGGCAGACTAAGCCTGGTACCGACTTAACCTATTTTCCACCATTTGCAACTTTTTTAAGCACAATCTGCTGGCTCGTTTCGTGTACAACATTTTTGTTACACTGATCAAACAATCGCCTTAAAGGTATTTAAAAGGTATTATCACATGGTATGTTACATGCGTACCTCTGACATGCAGGATTAAAAAATGAAAACGAAAGTCCAACTGTCATTCATGATGTTCGTTGAATGGTTTATCTGGGGCGCATGGTTTGTGCCGCTGTGGCTGTGGTTGAGTAAGAGCGGGTTCACCGCCGGGGAAATTGGCTGGTCGTATGCCTGTACCGCGATTGCCGCGATCCTCTCTCCTATCCTGGTCGGCTCGCTGACGGACCGTTTCTTCGCCGCTCAGAAAGTGCTGGCCGTGCTGATGTTCGCTGGCGCGATCCTGATGTATTTCGCAGCGCAGCAAACCCAGTTCAGCACCTTCTTCCCGCTGCTGCTGGCCTACTCCCTGACCTATATGCCGACCATCGCGCTGACCAACAGCATCGCCTTCGCGAACGTCGATGACGTAGAGGCTGATTTCCCGCGCATCCGCGTGATGGGCACCATAGGCTGGATTGCCTCCGGCCTGGCGTGCGGCTTCCTCCCGCAGATGATGGGCTATAGCGACATCTCTGACACCAATATCCCGCTGCTGATGACCGCTGCCAGCTCCCTTCTGCTTGGCATTTTCGCGCTGTTCCTGCCGAATACCCCGCCGAAGAGTACCGGCAAGCTGGATTTCAAAGTGATGCTGGGGCTGGATGCGCTGATCCTGTTGCGCGATAAAAACTTCCTGGTGTTCTTCTTCTGCTCGTTCCTGTTCGCCATGCCGCTGGCCTTCTACTACATTTTTGCCAACGGCTATCTCACCGAAGTGGGGATGAAAAACGCCACCGGCTGGATGACCCTCGGCCAGTTCTCTGAAATCTTCTTCATGCTCGCTCTGCCGTTCTTTACCAAACGCTTTGGTATTAAGAAGGTCTTGCTGCTGGGTCTGATCACCGCCGCCATTCGCTACGGTTTCTTTGTTTACGGCGGCGCCGAGCAATACTTCACCTACGCCCTGCTGTTCCTCGGCATTTTGCTGCACGGCGTAAGCTATGACTTCTATTACGTCACCGCGTACATCTACGTGGATAAAAAAGCGCCCGTGCATATGCGCAACGCGGCGCAGGGCTTGATCACGCTGTGCTGTCAGGGCTTTGGTAGCCTGCTGGGTTACCGTCTCGGCGGCGTGATGATGGAAAAAATGTTCGCATATAAAGAGCCGGTGAATGGGCTGACCTTCAACTGGGCCGGAATGTGGACGTTTGGTGCAATCATGATTGTGGTGATTGCCGTGCTGTTTATGCTGTTTTTCCGCGAATCGGATAAAGAGATCACCGCAATTGAGGTGGTTGATGGCGATACCGCGCTGACACGAGGGGAAGTTAAATGAAACAAGACCGTATTCTCGGTGCTCTTTACGGGCAGGCGTTAGGGGATGCGATGGGGATGCCGTCGGAGCTGTGGCCGCGCAAGCGGGTGAAAGCGCACTTCGGCTGGATCGACCGTTTCTTACCCGGCCCGGCTGAGAATAATGCCGCCTGTTACTTTAAGCAGGCCGAATTTACGGATGATACGTCAATGGCGCTGTGCCTGGCCGACGCGATTATCGAATGCGACGGGGAAATTAACCCTGACGTTATCGGTAAGCATATTCTGGACTGGGCGCTGGATTTTGACGCGTTCAATAAGAATGTGCTCGGCCCGACCTCCAAAATTGCCCTGAACGCCATCCGTGACGGCAAGCCGGTGAGCGAGCTGGAGAACAACGGCGTCACCAACGGGGCGGCGATGCGCGCCTCCCCGCTGGGATGTCTGCTGCCAGCCACGCGTCTGGCGCACTTTGTGGAACAGGTTGCGTTAGCCTCCAGCCCGACCCATAAATCGGATCTCGCCATCGCCGGTGCGGTGGTGATCGCCTGGGCGGTTTCACGCGCTATCGACGGCGAGCGCTGGCAGAACATCGCCGATGCCCTGCCGGGTATTGCCCGTGCGGCGCAGGAGGCGAACACGACCACCTTCAGCGCATCGCTTTCCGCTCGTATTGAGCTGGCCCTGAAAACCGTGCGCGAAGCCAACGGTACCGAGTCCGCCAGCGAGCAGATCTATCAGCTTATTGGCGCGAGCACGAGCACCCTTGAGTCCGTTCCGGCGGCGATTGCGATGGTCGAACTCGCGGCCACCGATCCGAACCGCTGCGCGGTGTTATGCGCCAACCTGGGCGGTGATACTGACACTATCGGCGCGATGGCAACGGCCATCTGCGGCGCGCTACACGGTGTACAGGCCATTGATCCGGCGCTCAAAAACGAACTTGATGCCGTAAACCGGCTCGATTTCGGCCACTACTGCGAAAAACTGCTGCACTTCCGGGAGCACAGGGAGGGTGTATGAGTGCTTTTGCCCGCCGTCTCGAAACCCTTCACGCCACGCGCCCCGTAACGGTGCTCGGCGCGGCGGTCATCGACGTGATTGCCGACGCCTACGCCCTGCCCTGGCGCGGGTGTGATATCGAGCTGAAGCAACAGGGAGTGAATATTGGCGGCTGCGCGCTGAATATCGCCATCGCCCTGAAGCGGCTCGGCATTGCTGCGCAAAATGCCCTTCCCGTCGGCCACGGCGTGTGGGCCGATATTATCCGTAACGCCATGGCGAAGCAGGATCTGCACAGCGCCGTGGAAGCGGAAACGGGCGATAACGGCTGGTGCCTGGCGCTGGTGGAGCCTGACGGTGAACGGACCTTTATGTCGTTTAGCGGCGTGGAGAACCAGTGGCAGCCGCGCTGGCTGGACGGATTAAGCGTGCCGGCAGGGAGTCTGATCTCTTTGTCCGGCTACCAGCTGGCGTCCCCCAGCGGTGAGCTGCTGACGGCCTGGCTGGAAAGTCTTCAGGATGTGACGCTCTTTATCGATTTCGGTCCACGCATCGCGGATATTCCCGACCCGCTGATGGCACGCATCATGGCCTGCAAACCAATCGTCTCACTCAATCGTCAGGAGGCGGAACTTGCCGCCGAATGGCTTGGCGTGAACGTGGAAGAGCTCGGCCCACGGTGGCAGCAGAGGTTTGGCGCTGCGCTGATCGTACGCCATGATAAAGACGGGGCGGTGTGGTATGACGGTGACGCTTCCGGACACGTTCCGGCGTTTCCTGCTACCGTAGTCGATACCATCGGCGCGGGTGACAGCCATGCGGGAGGTACTCTTGCCGGGCTGGCCGCGGGATGGTCACTGCCAGAGGCGGTGCAGCTTGGCAATGCCGTAGCCGCCTGGGTAGTCAGCCATCGCGGTGGCGACTGCGCCCCCACGCGCGAGGCCCTACTCCTCGCACACAAAGACGTATAGGTCGCTGCGACAGTAGCTGATGCTGTACTCAATTGGCCGGTGCTGTTGATCGAGCGCGACTTGCTTGATCACCAGCACCGGTATCTTATCGTCCATTTTGATATGCGCCTGAAACTCGCTGTCCGGCATCCGGGCGCTGACGCGGGAACGGGTGCGCTGCGGAAAGATATTCTGGCTGCGGAAGTAATCGTAAAGCGAGACGCCGATGTCGTCCGGGTTGGGGATTAACCCTACCGGTACCCATGACTCCTCTATTGATACCGCATCGTCATCCACGTAGCGGATGCGCTTAAGCAGAAAGACATCGCTGTCCGGCGCAAGGGAAAGGTGGCGGGCGATCTCCTCCGGACATTTCACGACGCGTTTATTAACCCACAGCGTGTTGGGCGTTTTGCCCCGCAGCACCACCTGCTGAGAAAACCCGCGCGCCTCTTTTAGCGAATATTCAAAGATATTGTTGATTTGCGTACCGTATCCACGCGCGCGGGTGACGACGCCAGCCTCTTCCAGCGCCTGCATCGCTTTACGCACCGTAATGCGCGACACACCGGCCAGCTGGCTCAGATCGCGCTCGCCCGGCAAAATATTACCGTGCGCGAGCACGCCGCTGCGTACCGCGTTTTTAACCGTTTCGGCAAATTTCAGGTACAACGGCGTGTTGTCCGGTGCGGCAATTCGTTCCTTGAGTTGAGCAATTAACCGGGTATGCGCTTGTTCCATCTCTGTTTTTCTCTGGCATAAGGTTTTATGCCAGTATACGGCTTACCACCATGCATGAAAATGGTGAACCGGCCCAATACCGTGACCCACTTCCAGAGAATCGGCTTTTGCCAGCGCGCCCGAGAGCCAGATCTTCGCCTCCTGCACCGTATCCGCCCAGTTCGCGTTTCGGGGACGCAGCGCCGCCAGCGCCGCCGAAAGCGTACAGCCCGTGCCGTGGGTGTTTTTGGTCTGTACGCGCGGGGCGGTGAAACGTTGCGCGCCATCGCGGGTGAAGAGCCAGTCCGGGCTTTCTGCATCATCAAGATGACCGCCTTTCATCAGCACCGCGCGACACCCCATCGCCAGCAGCGCATTGCCCTGCTCTTTCATCTCACGTTCGTTTTGCGCGTGTGGCGCGTCCAGCAGCGCGGCGGCCTCAGGGAGGTTTGGCGTGATCAGCGCCACCTGCGGCAGCAGCTTTTTACGCAGGGTGTCGACGGCAGAGGCGGAGAGCAGCGGATCGCCGCTTTTGGCCAGCATCACGGTATCGAGCACCACGTTTTTTATCTGATAACGTTTGAGACGTTCAGCGACCGCTTCAACAATGTCCGCCTCTGCAAGCATGCCGATTTTGGTGGTGTCGATGCGTACATCGCTGAATACCGAATCCAGCTGTGCGGCGACAAAATCCGGCTCAATGCGATACACCGACTGTACACCGCGCGTGTTTTGCGCCACCAGCGCGGTGATAACCGAGCATCCGTAAGCGCCGAGCGCAGAGAAGGTTTTCAGGTCTGCCTGGATCCCCGCTCCGCCGCTGGGATCGGTTCCCGCAATAGTCAGGGCATTAATGCGTGTCATACCAGCTCCTCCAGCGCGTAAAGCGCATCCAGAAACGCCGGGGCAAAGCTGCCGGGGCCGCGGCTGTGAGTCAGGGCAGCTGACCCTGCGCGCTTCATAAAGCCGCAGGCTGCCGTCGCATTATCAAGCCTGTCGCCAGGCAGCGAGCAGCAGGCGGCGACGACCGCCGAGAGCGCACAGCCTGTTCCCACCACGCGGGTCATCAGCGGGTCGCCGCCCGCGACCGTACGGGTTCGCTGGCCGTCGGTGATGTGATCCACTTCTCCCGTGACGACTACAACGGCGTGGGTCTGGCGGGCGAGCGTCTGCGCTGCGGTCAACGCGCTCGCCGCCGTATCGGTGGAATCCACTCCGCGCCCGCCCGCACTCATTCCGGCAAGGGCGAGGATTTCGGAGGCGTTTCCACGAATGGCCGCAGGTTTGAGGGGCAATATTTGCTGGCAAAAGCGGGTGCGGTACGCCAGCGCGCCAACCGCAACCGGATCCAGCACCCAGGGTGTGCCCGCGGCTGCCGCGCTCTCAATGGCCCGACGCATCGACTGGGCGCGCGGCGCGGTGAGTGTACCCACGTTGATGAGCAGAGCATCGGCAAGCGCGGCAAACTGTTCCGCTTCCTCGGCTTCGATCACCATTGCCGGGGAAGCGCCCAGCGCGAGCAGAACGTTGGCGGTGAAGGTCTGCACGACATCGTTGGTCATACAGTGCGTGAGCGGGGAACGGGTTCGGAATTGATGTAAAACGTGTGAGTCGAGCAGGTCAGGCTGCATGGTTTCGCTCCTGCCGTGCGTGAAGAAGCGATGACCGGGTAGGCATCTGACTTCCCTACGCTGGCATTATCCAGATCAGGTAATACGGGTATTTCTCAGCCTTCACAAAGAAGGGCACCCCGAGTCATGTACTGCAAAATCAAAAGCTTGCGATTAATGCTCCTCATTAATCCCTGATCAGGATAGTAATGCCAGCGAGAAGTCTTGTAAACGGCAAAAGCGGCCCTTTTGGGTCATGTGTGACAGGTTGAGTGACACAATGTGTGCCATGTAGAATGCTCTTAAGTCGTCAACTACAGCATTTACTTGTTCACGTTGGTGACTCGCTCGCAATCCTGCCCATACTCTCGCACTTTCCAGACTGAAGACAACGAAAAGTAAACTTTACTTAACTAAAATTTCAGTCTCACTAACCATCTATCACTTTGTTACAACTGCTCATTTACTCGCCAGCACCAAAAGCCTACACTTTCCCTAAGGATTTCAAACCAATACAAGGATAAAAATAAATGGCTATTGGTCACTTCTTATTCAGGGGCGATAAGACTGCTTGCGGTGGTCGGATTATTGAAGGATGTACCGATCATCAGTTTTTCGATAAAGACATGGCCTGTGAAGGGCATAAAGTGACGTGTGGCAAACATGCGGGTAGATTCCGCATAGCGGGAGGGCTTGAAAACCAAGACATACACGGTAAAAGGGTAGCCGGAACACTGCACAGCCGTAGCTCTTGCCCCTGCAAATCACGTTTTATTCCGTCCATCTTCGACACTTATGAATTTTCTAAAGAACCAGCGGAAGCCGAAACCGCCCAATCTCACATCGTTGAATTTCCCGTTCTCCCAGGCCCGATTGCAGATCCTAAAACTGATAGCTTCGCTGACACCTGCAAACCAACAGATAACCGGCTATTGAATGGCGTTTACATCTGGACTGAAACAACAAGTGCAGGTCATGCTTTCGTTTCGGTGCATGAGAATAACTCGATCTACCTTTACACCTATGGACGCTATGGACGCACAGACAGAAGCACGCTAACCGGGGATGGGATTTTAGACTTCTTCCAAGATGAAGATGCACGGAAGTATTACCGTTACGAACTTTATGAAATGGGTGCTCGTGCATTTCGGATTGATGATGCTGATCCTGAATTAATCCGTAAGTTCTTCGAAAAATTATGGAATAACGGTGTATCACCGATTCAAACACCAAAGATGCAGGACGGCACAATACGTAGAGGCCGCACGATTGATAAGTATGACGTAACAGGGAATAACTGTACTACTCACTCAGTCGAGGGGATCAAGTTTGCTGGTTCAAAGGTATTCGAACACGGTTACACCTCCACGACTACACAGCTACCAATCGACATAGAAGAAGATTTCACTATCCCGGTATCACTGCAAAGTTACCTTGAAACAAAGAGTGCAGATTACTCCTCAATGCTCGTCGTCGAGATGACAAGTACGTTCAAGCAGCAGTATCCAAACATTGAGAACAAAAGCCCTCAACCAATGGGGGGAAGTGCAAAAATCCAACAAGCGGCGGCTGATTCTGCTGCCGTTGCTGGCTCAACTTCTCCATACTCAGGCGGCACAGTAGGCGGATCGTTGGGAAGTACATACGATGATGAATAAGATGTTCTGGATCAGGTGGGTGAGCATTGCGCTGATCTGCATAGCGTATTACGTTATCGTGCTGTATTTCGATCTGGTCTTCGCACTTAACTTTTCAGAGACAATGAGCCAAGGCGGGGAGTTTGCGCCTTCTCAATGCACCTGGTTTGTTAAGGAACTATCGCAAAATCACTCTGATTCAGCGTTGGCCTCCATTGTTGGTTTCGCTGTTTGCGTACCTCTGATCCTGCTCATCTTCAAGAAGGTGAGATGACCGCCAAAGGCTGGAGGCCTCCAGCCTTTTCCCCTTACCCTTTCCCCACTTTTAGATAATAGAAGCCATAAAGCCCGTTGGTGGTAAGACAACGCGCGGAGCCGTTAAGATTCCCAACACAAGCCGTCAATCACATAAGAAACTCAGAACAAGGGGAACGTATGCAGGTAGCGCCTAGTGATTCCTGAGCCGCTTTTCTCATGTCCTACCACTTGTTGCAAGTGCGCCAGATTACCAACCCAGCCAGCTAATCAGGTTGAGATCATAGTGTGCCTAAAGCTATGCACCAGGCGGCGCTGCCCATAATCATCCAGATACGAATACCAAGCTGATCGCGGACATCGGCTAAAACTTTGCCGATCTTCAGCATATTCTTACCCGACACAGGCGAGAAAATCTTCTCTTTCCATTGACGGTTTGCAAAATCGAGGCCCCCCCACTCGATCAGTTTGGGATGGATCACTACCTGCCTTGTAGCATTCTCAGTTTTACCCTGCCCTCCTTCCGCGATCAGGAGATAGTGTCGCTGGCTGTCTTCATCAAATTTAATGTGTGATTTCTCCAGCTTGGCGATCTCCCCTCTTCTGGCTCCCGTATACGCCAACAACAGAGTAATCCACTTCTGCCAGCCGTCAGGCTGCTTGAGCGCCCACCCCACAAACTTTCTCATTTCTGCTGCACTGTATGTTCCAAACCTCGCTTTCGACGGTGCAGCGACTACTCCATCAGTCGGAGACTTCTCCAGAATATCTTTATTGTCAGTCAGAAAGGTTTTGAACAGCGATTTATAAATCTTCAAATGCTTATGGATAGACTCAGCGCCAACCAAATCTTCAGGCGGAACATCGAACATCATCACACTCGATCAATTGCTGAACAGTCATCGACCGATAAGGCTGTACAACACGCTTCGGCAAGTTTTCAACAACTTCCATCACCTGCTTGATGTCCTGCTTGGTGATCGTCATTACATCTGTTGATGCACCGAGGACAATGAACATGACTTCCATAAAGCGCTCATTGGCCTGTGAAATTGCCTTCGTCCAGTTTTGGGCTTTCTCCTTTTTGTACATATTCCAAGCGCCAGCCAGCGTTAACACATCCTTTGACTGTGCTTCTGTTTGTTCTTCCTCATCTTCTGAAGGCGCAACAACCTCACGGAATTCCTGAACAACTATCGGCTGAAGATTGCTCCTTTCATCACTGAGAAATTGTTGAACCAGCCAGTGTTCATTCTGTTGCTTTAAGCGGTTGCTGAAATCAGAAAGACGTTGACCAAACTGATCCGGGTGAATGGTTCCACGTTTGACTAATGGAATGGCTGGAGATGCAAATGACATCAAGAGTTGCGCGTGGCTGTGGCTATCTGTCTCTAACGACCGACGGAAATATTTATGACCCGACAGGCAAAAGCTGGCGTAGTAGATCCCGTTACGGATGATGGTATGATTGATCGGTGGGAGTGACAACATAACAAAATGAAGAGAAAAAACCGTGCAAGCCTTTGATTTATACCTTGGATAATCGCCAGGACTACGCTGGCATTATCCAGATCAGGTAATACGGGTATTTCTCAGCCTTCACAAAGAAGGGCACCCGAGTCAAATTAATTGCAAAATAATCAGTTACATAAAAAGGATATGTAGGTGCTTAGTGTAACCACGGCTGTAGGCAGGGCGCAAGATGTTTCGTTTCATCTAAGCAGTAATCACACCTGAAACCATCTAACTATATTGAGATTATCTTCTTTAACTCCCCTGTTCTGAATCTCACCTGGTACGTCATATATAGCCGCATAATGCTTCTCTTATCTGTTAGTTAACATTTCCCTGATGACTGCCTGGTTTTATTTCTGTCTCTAAACTGACGAATTCAATGTAAACTTTCAGTTTTATACACTCACACTTTCAAGTGAAATCATAGCCCAAAACTAACAAAGGAGATATATTGAATGAAACACCAAATTTAATTGAAATAAAATTTCATTCTTATCATCAACTTACTTAGAAACATAAAAAAAGAACATCAATAACCTATTGTTTTTAAATAGATAATTAAAAATTAAGTATATTAACCCTCTTTTGTCCATTCAAAGAAAACTTGATTTAAATCAATATTTTTAGGTGCAAAATAACTATAGTTCAGCAATGAAATTAAATAAATATAAATAACTTTACAAAACCTTAAATACTTAAACTTACCCGTTTTGCTCTGCTCAACCAAACGTAAGCTTAACGCTAGTGTTATTTAATCTTTCTAATAATGTGAGCCTTTAAAATGAAATCTGTAAATAAATCAGCCATTGCTGTCATTGGTGCTCTGTTTGCTAGTATCGTTAGTAGTGTTAACGCTGCTTCTGCTGTTCTTTATGATGAAAACAACCCTGCTTCTGGTTATCACCTGAATGGTACAGATAACCGTGTCTATGATTTAGATGTTATTGAGGGTGATAATAATCGCCAGGATATCCAGATTCACAACCTGCAAGGCGATCGTGACAATCTGCAAGCCTCTATTGATTCCACTAATACTAACGTTGCGGGTAATACGTCATTACTGAACCAGACGATTACTGATGTGAATAACATCAATGCAGATCTGCAAGCTAACAAAACGTTGTTAAGCGCTGGCATTAGCACCGCACAAACCACCGCTAATGATGCCGATAGCACCGCTCATACTGCGTTAGCTGCTGCTGGTAATACTCAAATCACCGCAGACAACAATGCAAAAAATATTGCTGCTGTGGCAGATCAAACACGTATCAATAGCGGGTTAATCAGTATTAACGATACCCGTATCACTGCACTTGAGAATGCGCCTGTGCCGAAAGATGGTAAAGATGGTAAAGATGGTGCAAAAGGTGATGTAGGCGCTACTGGTGCTCAAGGGATGCAAGGCATCCAGGGTATTCAGGGTGTAGCAGGCACTAACGGTGCCGATGGAAAAGACGGTAAAAACGGCGTAACAACCACCATCACGAAGAAAGAAGTTGATACAACCACTATCAACAAAGTTAAATTGCTCAATACTCAAACGGCGGCGCAAGCTGCTGATCTGAAAGCCGCTCAACATGCATTCGCACAAGCACAATCTTCAAGCAATGCTCAATTCAAAAACCTGAAAAATGAAGTTGATGATAACAAGAAAGAAGCGCGTGGCGGTGTTGCCTCTGCTATCGCTATCGCTTCCATGCCACAAGTTGAGAAAGAGCAGTCTGTCATGTTCTCTGCCGGTGTGGGTTCATTTAAAAATGAGCAAGCTATCAGCGTAGGAGCATCTTTCCACGCAGGCGATCACGCTGTAATCAAGGCGGGTATAAGTGATTCTACAAACAGCGATCTTGCTATGGGTGCAGGCATCGGTATTGGCTTTTAAATAAAATACCTAAAACCTCCATAATATGAGATGTATAACTTAACAAATATTCGACATTACCCTTTTATTAATTAAATAGAGCATGCTCAAGCACATTTTTATTTCAGCTGCCCTGTACCTGATGCTCATTTCGGTCGGGATATGGATCGGCATCATGTACGTTTCTTATTATTTGTGTCGTTTATAAGGCGATAAAATGAAAAAATTAGTGATGTTAGTCATAAGTACTGCCGTGCTTGCAGGTTGTGTCTCGCCTGCGCACGCCATAAACGCCCATTATCGTGCTCAATTAGAGCGTTCGGGATGCACGCAAATTAGCGCTGGCGATGGCTCTTGCGATATCAGCAAAACCAAAGCGGAAAACGCGGCACAACACGAACCAGCGACATCCATTCACGATCCCCTGCGTGAAGCCTCGTTCTCGTCGGACACGGTTAACGCCACGCTTTCTAACGGCTTTTTTAGCGCTACCGTTAACGGCAAGAAAGCCAGCGTGAAACGTCTGAATGCGAATTTCTATGAGATCCGTGGTAACGGTTTTGTGATATCGCTAAGCCTGGATGAAAACGGTATTTCGGACGCATCGTGGAATAAAACGAAGGGACGCGAACACGGCGTTTTACGCGTTAGTCAGAAATAAACAGCGTAAGGAGGCGCTCCGCCTCCTTTTCGCTTGCCAATCGCACGATATGCCACACTCTTTTGTCTGATTTTACAATGCTGACAAAACATACGTAAGCTGCTGTTTTTATTTAGTATAAAGTGCAATCTTCCCTATACAAACGGCGTTCTTCCCTGCCCTGTGCCCTGTGTCACAAAACAGTAAACAAATTAACCATTGAGCCCGGTGACAAAAGGCTCTATATTGGCGGCGTTTTTTTCAGGCCCCATCTGTTTTTTAACTTTTTATTCAATCGTGGCTCATAACGAAGCGGCGGTTGTAGGAGTGATATGATGACGGATAAAGTCCGTATTGACACCGTAGATGCCCACAAAAGCAACGAAACCTATCTGGCCCGTCAGGCCGAATTTGAATCTAACGTCAGGAGTTATCCGCGCAAACTGCCTTTAGCGATCACGAAAGCAGAAGGCGTGTGGATCACCGATGCAGATAATAAAGAATACCTTGACTGTTTAGCTGGCGCAGGCACCCTCGCGCTTGGCCACAATCATCCTGATGTGCTGAAAAGCATCCAAAATGTCATTACCAGCGGCTTGCCGTTACATACCCTGGATCTGACCACGCCGTTGAAAGACGCGTTTTCAGAATACCTTCTCTCTCTGTTGCCTGGTCAGGGCAAAGAGTACTGCCTGCAATTCACTGGCCCGTCCGGGGCTGACGCCGTTGAAGCGGCGCTGAAGCTGGCAAAAAAAGTAACCGGTCGTAGCGGTATCATCAGTTTCTCTGGTGGTTACCACGGTATGACCCACGGCGCACTGTCCGTCACCGGCAACCTGTCTCCGAAAGAAGCGGTTGACGGTATGATGCCAGAAGTCCAGTTCATGCCTTACCCACACGAGTACCGTTGCCCACTGGGTATCGGTGGTGAAGCGGGCGTGAAGGCGCTGACCTACTACTTCGAAAATCTGATTAACGACGTCGAAAGCGGCGTGCGTAAACCTGCCGCGGTGATCCTCGAAGCCGTTCAGGGTGAAGGTGGCGTGAACCCGGCACCTGTTGAGTGGTTGCAGCGCATCCGTAAAGTCACTCAGGAACACGGTATCCTGCTGATCCTCGACGAAGTCCAGGCTGGCTTTGCCCGTACCGGTAAATTCTTTGCCTTCGAACACGCTGGCATTGAGCCAGACATCATCGTGATGTCTAAAGCAGTTGGTGGCGGTCTGCCGCTGGCCGTGCTCGGTATCAAAAAGCAGTTCGATGCATGGG
>OKKG01000338.1_pt1 | contig 19690 bp, 9 predicted proteins | sample 1612731 | NCBI WGS metagenome assembly OKKG01 (sample SAMN04436816, study PRJEB24849) | human gut metagenome | biome: human gut; feature: NICU; material: stool | host: Homo sapiens | place: USA: Saint Louis, MO | collected 2011-05-09 | reverse complement strand
AGATATATATAATTTACATAGAAATGAGTTGATAGAAAGATTATTTAGAAAAAAATAGAATAAAAACAAGTCTGGTAAGCGTTTGCAAAAATAAATGAAAAGATGTAAACTGGAGGTATAAAAAATCGGGAATGCTATCCTTTTTTTACTAAAAGGAGTATTCGAAAAGGAGATTTGCCATGAAGAAATGGTTGTTTAAACTTTCATTGGTAGCAATGACATTTTTGCTCCTACCAGTTCAAGCAGTTCAAGCCTGTTGTGGCTTTATCATTGGTCGTCAATTGACCAAGGATGGGACCACTCTCTTTGGTCGGACAGAAGACTACCCTTACTATCCAAATGGTGGCAAGCACAACAAGAACTATGTGGTTGTTGATGCGAAGAATTATAAGGAAGGGGATCAACTGGAAGACGAATCCAATGGTTTTACCTATCCACATGCTGCCAGTGAAATGAAATACACAGCGACTTATGACTCAGCTCGTGGAGATGGTAGTAACGGTGCTTTTGGTGAACATGGATTTAACGAAGCCGGCGTCTCTATGACATCAACCGTTACAGCAATTCCAAACAAAAAAGTCTTGAAGACTGATCCATTGACAGAAAACGGAATTCCAGAAGCTGCTATGTTGGACGTAGTGTTACCACGTGTTAAGTCTGCTCGTGAAGGGGTTGAATTCCTAGCTAAAGTCATTGAAGAAAAAGGATCAGCAGAAGGGAATGTTGTCGTTTTTGCAGACCAAAATGAAACTTGGTATATGGAAATTCTTTCTGGACACCAATATGTAGCGGTAAAAGTCCCAGAGGACAAATATGCAGTCTTTGCAAATACTTACTACCTTGGTCATGTGGATTTGAATGACAAGGAAAATGTGATCGCTTCGAAAGATGTCGAAAAAGTAGCCAAAGAATCTGGTAACTACAAGACAGATAAAGACGGTAACTTCCATATCGCTAAATCTTATGGACCAGAAAAATATGCTGAAGGAGACCGTTCACGTACTTACGCAGGAATCACTCTTTTGGATCCAAATTCAAAAGTGACTTATGAAGATGATGAATACGAACTCTTCCGCTCACCAACAGATCCAAACAAAAAATACACCTTGGAAGATGCTTTTGCCTTGCAACGGAACCGTTTTGAACACTTGAATGGACGCTTTGTACCAGATGATCAAATCGGTGTTAAGAAACAAGGTGACGATGGTAGCAACGATACTGTTCGTAAAGACCAATACAAGTATGCTTTAGGAAACGAAAACGTCATCGATGCCCATGTCTACCAAATCAATCCAAACCTTCCTAAATCATTTGGTGGTACTTTATGGCTTGGTATGGGACCATCTCGGAACACTCCTTATGTTCCATTCTATGGAAATGTAAAAGATACCTATAAAGCTTTCAAACCTCAAACTGCTACCTATGATCCGAATTCATGGTATTGGACAGTATGGCATATTGACCAGATGGCCATTAATAATCAAGACCTCTTTGGAAAATCGATTCAAAATCACTGGAAAGCTCTCGAAGAACAATTGATCATTGAACAGAAGGTTAGTGATAGCAAATATGCAGCCTTGAAAGCTGATGAAGCTGCAGCAAAAGCAGTTGAAGATAAAGTGACTGAGGATGCTTTAGCTCGGTCTGAACGTCTCTTCAAACAATTCAAGCAATATGAGTCTGAATTATCTGCAACTCTTAAAGAAGCAGGTCGTACAGATGATCCATACCGTGCATCTTTACCAGATGACTACAAAGATCCAACAGAATCAAGTACCGAGCCAAGCAAGGAAGAAACGAAACCAAGCACCGAATCAAGTACAGAACCAAGCAAGGAAGAAACGAAGCCAAGCACCGAAGCAAGTACCGAGCCAAGCAAGGAAGAAACGAAACCAAGCACCGAAGCAAGTACAGAACCGAGCAAGGAAGAAACGAAGCCAAGCACTGAAGCAAGTACAGAACCAAGCACAGAACCAAGCAAGGAGGAAACAACACCAAGTAGTACAACTACTATTGTTCCTACAAACAGTAACAGTGTTAGTACCGTTGGTCGTCCAGTTTTACCAACAAATTCGTATATTTTAGTAGACCAGGCAACAGGTATCGTCTTGCAAAACCCTGATTTTGCTCAAGGTGGCTATAGTCTCCTTGTTGAAGTTTTGAAAGATGTTAAAGAACTAGCTGGTAAAGATTACAAGGCATATAATATTCAATTATCGAACCAAAATAATCCTATACATCAAATTAGTCCAACGGTTGTGACCATTCCAGTCAATGGGCAAAAAGAAGTAGAAGCAGTTTATGGTATCGGTGAAAATGGTCAATTGGAATCCTTCCAATTCCAACTAAATGAAGATAAGTCAGCCGTAACATTTACAACCTCTCATTTCTCAACTTATGGTGTAGTTTATAAATCTGCAGCAAAAATTGAAGAGAAGAAAGGTGAGAAAAAATTACCATCAACCGGACAAAGTATCTCAATCGCGACGATGGTAGGCGGAGTTCTTTTGACAGTTTTTGGATTTGGCTACTACATCGAAAAACGTAGAACCCATTAAACGATACAGTTTATAAGATACAACAAAAAAAGGAAGTGAGAATGAAATCTCTCTTCCTTCTTTTTTAGTCTGCAGTTTGTTCAGATGCTTCTAATTTTTTTCCAAGGTCGATAATATATTGTTTAAGATCATCTTTGACTTGAGGGTGTTTCAAGGCATAGTCAATCGAAGTTTTCATGAAGCCGAATTTATCACCGACGTCGTAGCGTTGGCCTTTAAATTCACGGGCAAAGACTCGTTGGGTCTTATTGAGAGTATCGATTGCATCTGTCAATTGAATTTCATTGCCAGCACCTGGTTCTTGATTTGCAAGAATATCAAAGATTTCAGGAGTCAAGAGGTAGCGTCCGATAATAGCGAGATCACTTGGAGCGTCCTCTGGGTTTGGTTTTTCGACAAACGTTTCAACGCTATAAAGACCGTTAATGCCTTCGCCTTGAGGTGCGATCACACCGTAAGATGAAACCTCTTCGTGAGGGACTTCCATCACAGCGATGGTTGACGCATGGGTTTCATTGTAGTCGTTCATCAATTGTTTGGTCAATGGCAAGGCATCATCATTAGTGATGTCCATCAGATCATCTCCCAACATAACGACAAAAGGCTCGTTTCCAACAAAGGCCTTGGCTTGAAGAACAGCGTCTCCTAAACCTCGAGGGTGACTTTGGCGGATGAAGTGAAGATTGATCGCTGTTGTATCATTGACCAACTTGAGTAAGTCAGTCTTGCCTTTTTGCTCGAGATTGTATTCCAATTCGAAGTTAGAATCGAAATGGTCTTCGATCGAACGTTTGGCCTTCCCTGTTACGACAAGGATTTCTTCAATCCCAGATTTCAGAGCCTCTTCTACGATAAATTGGATCGTAGGTTTGTCAACGATTGGCAACATTTCCTTTGCCAAAGCTTTGGTAGCTGGGAGGAAGCGCGTCCCCAAACCAGCCGCAGGAATGACTGCTTTTCTAACTTTAGTCATATAGTTTCCTTTCTAAAAGGTAGGATTGATGTTAGGGTGGTTGACTTATTTCCACTCGTTTTCTTCTTTAAATTCATTGCTCATCATGTGGTGGATGGCTTCGCGGATATCTTTTCCTTCGTAGATGACTTGGTAAATGGCCTGTGTAATCGGCATGTAGACATCCAATTCTTGGGCCAGCTCGTGGGCGACTTTGGTCGTAGAGATCCCTTCAATGATCATGCCCATGTTGGCTTCGATGTCTTCCAATTTTTCGCCGCGTCCGAGCGCGTCCCCAGCTCGCCAGTTGCGAGAGTGAACAGAAGTTCCGGTAACGATCAAGTCACCGACCCCAGACAAACCGCTATAGGTCAATGGGCTAGCTCCGAGCTTAACGCCAAGGCGCGTGATTTCAGCGAGACCGCGCGTGATGATGGCTGCTTTGGCATTGTCCCCATAACCAAGACCGTGCAAGGCTCCAGCTCCGACCGCGATGATATTCTTCAAGGCTCCAGCAGTTTCCACTCCGATAACATCTGTATTGGTATAGAGGCGGAAGTAGTGATTGCTAAAGAGTTCTTGAACATAGCGTGCAGCTTCTAAATCTTTTGAAGCTGCTGTAATGAGGGTGATGTCCCGTACGATGGTCTCCTCTGCATGACTCGGTCCAGAAACGACCACTACTTCACTGCGAAGAGAAGCAGGGATTTCTTCTTCAAGGATTTGAGAAATCCGATCGTGTGTACCAGGTTCGAGCCCTTTAGAAGCGTGCATGACTGTGACAGGGTGATCCAGTGTTTCAGCGACTTGTCTAGCGACCAAGCGGGTCACCTTTGTAGGAACGACAAAAAGGATAGCATCCACACCGTCCAAAGCAGCTTTCAGATCGGTCGTAGCGGTAATTTGATCGCTAATAACGATGTCTTTGAAATAGCGTTGATTGGTATGAGTGGTATTAATTTCATCGATTTGTTCTTGGATATTTCCCCAGAGACGGACTTCATGGCCGTTATCATTGAGGACTTGTGAAAGGGCTGTTCCCCATGAACCAGGACCCAATACTGCAACGGTTTGTTTTTCCATTGTATCTTCCATTTCTATGTCTATTTTTCAACAAGGCTAGGAATCTAGCGCTTGCGCCTTCGAAACGGCCTAATGTATGCCTTGAAGGACGATTCTATTTTCCTCTCTATTTTAACATAATATAGGTAAAAAAACTTGTATGATCATCAATTGTTTTGTGAGGAAGGTGAGGGTGATAAATAAAATTTATCACGGTTTTAAAAAATACATATTAGACACTATCACTAATGGGTGGTAAGATAAGTAGTAGTTAAAATGAAGGAGGAATGAATATGTGTAGAACAATTGTTGGAGTATCCGCTAATCTCTGTCCGGTTGACCCGGAAGGGAAAAACCTTCATTCCTCCGTGTCTAGTCAGTTTGCGGAAGGGATCCGTCAAGCAGGAGGACTTCCAATGGTCATCCCGATGGGAGATCCTTCCTTAGTCAAGGATTATGTTGAAACGATTGACAAGTTGATCCTAAGTGGAGGTCAAAATGTCGATCCTCGTCTCTATGGTGAAGAAAAAACGATCGAGAGCGATGATTACAATATCGAACGGGATCAATTTGAGCTTGCCCTACTGAAGGAAGCAGTACGCCAAAACAAACCGGTTCTAGGAATCTGCCGTGGGGTTCAATTGATCAATGTGGCTTTTGGGGGAACACTCAACCAGGAGATTGAAGGGCATTGGCAAGGACTTCCGTTTGGGACTTCCCATTCTATCGAGACTAAAAAAGGCAGTGTGGTGGAGCAGCTCTTTGGTCGGGCTAGTCGAATCAATTCTGTGCACCGTCAAAGTATCAAGGATCTTGCACAAAATTTCCGTGCAACTGCCTTTGATCCGCGTGATCACACCATCGAAGCGATTGAAGCAGTAGATGGCCATCGGATTATGGGCTTGCAGTGGCATCCAGAATACTTGGTCAATGAAGAAAAAGGGAATTTAGAACTCTTCCGTTATTTATTACAGGAATTATAAGAAAAAGAGAGGTTGGACTTGAGCCAATCTCTCTTTGTGTGTCTAAGGAAATATAGACAAAACGCTGGTAATAAGATGAAAAAATAGGATAATCGTTACGAAAAAACAGGTTCATTTAGCAATGCTAGATGAATACCTGTTTTAAGAACTTATTCGTGGCGTTTTTTAGCAACGAGCATGCTTCCAGCACCTGCAAGGGCAAGTCCTGTCATGAGAAGTCCAGCACTTACTGTCTCACCAGTAGAAGGAAGACTTTGTTTTTTACCTTCTTTTGATTGTTTACCAGAAGGCTGATTTCCTTTCGGTTTATCAGTTGAAGGCGTTGGAGGTGTTGAAGGAGTAGTTGGCGGAGTTGGAGGTGTCTTCTTGTTAACGACATTTCCTTTATCCACTACACTGTTTGAACCAACCAAATCACTAGCTGCGATCTTGATGACTTCATCTGATAATTGGTAACCGTCTGGAGCTGTAAGCTCTCTTACTACATAATCTTTTGCTTCTAATCCTGTAAAGGTTACAAGACCGTTTGCATCAGAGGTAGCAGTTGCTTGACCTGCACCATAAGGGTTCGCTACAGGAGTCGTACCATCGGCTTCAAAGAGACCGAATACGGCACCAACAAGAGCTTTCCCTTCTTGGTTCACTTTGTGCAATTGGATGCTGTAGAGTTTCAATTCAGGTTTGTCAACAGTCGGAGGAGTTGGTGGAATTGAAGTGAATGGTTTGTTGACCACTGTTCCTTTGTCTACGACGAGGTTAGTCGCAGCTTTCAACTCGCTAGCAGAAACTTTAATCACATCTGCTGATAGTTGATAACCTTCTGGAGCAGTAAGTTCTTTCACCACATAATCTTTTGCTTCAAATCCTGTAAAGGTTACAAGACCATTTGCATCAGAAGTTGCAGTCGCTTGACCTTCACCGTAAGGGTTAGCGACTGGAGTAGTCCCATCTGCCTCAAAAAGCCCGAATACAGCACCTGCAAGAGCATTTCCGTCTGCGTTAGCTTTGTGCAATTGAATGTTGTACAGTTTCAATTCTGGTTTGTCAACAGTCGGAGGAGTTGGTGGAATGGAAGTTGTTACCAATTTGTTAGTGAATGATTTCTTATCACCATATGCCACAGAAGCTTTGAGTGTATTGCTTGCATCATCTTTTGTGACAGTTACAGTAGCATCAATACTTCCTTCATCGTAGGTCATTCCTTTTGCTTTGCTTTCAGGAACAACTTCTTTAATCGTGTAGTGGAAGGTTTTTCCTGCGTCCTCTGATGAATATGAAATGTCATCAAAGGTTACCGTACCATCTGCAGCATTTTGTTTTGTTTGAAGAACTTTTCCGGTTTCATCCAACAATTGGAAATTGAATTCGCCATTCTTCAATTCAGCACCTTCTAAAATCTTGCTAGCTGAAATTTTAGCTTTTGCTGGTTGAGGAGCCGTATAAGTGTTGTTAAATGTTTTATTCTCTGGATAGACAAGATCAGCTTTTAGAGCTTGTCCGTCTTGTGTAACCTTCACGGGCACTTGTTTTTCAGTTGTATCATAGGTGATACCTGGTGTATTTCCAACAACTTCTTTTACAGTGTAAGTGTGTTCTCCTGCTTCCTTATAAGAAATCGGATCAAATGTGACCTTGCCGTTTTTATTGGTAACAGTTTGAAGCTTAGTTGCACCCTCGTACAATTCAAAGCTAAACTCACCGTCTTTTAGATCACGACCAGTAAGAGCTTTATCCAGTTCGATGGTAGCTTTTGTTTCTTTTGGCTTCGCTTTTGGATTGACGATCGTCTTCGTAACCTTATGGTCCTTACCAAAATCTTCAGCATTTACGAAGGTGTCAGCCTCCTTGATCGTATAACCCGCAGGGGCCTCGGTTTCTGTTAAGATGTATTTATCTTTTAAGAGCGCATTAACCGTAATATCTCCGTTCTCATCTGTAACGTATTCCCCAATCACTTGGTTGTTGGCTTGACGAACGATTTTAAACTTAGCCCCAGCAAGTGGTTGGTTTTCATCGTCTACTTTGTGGACATGAATGGTAAAGACGTAACCAACGCCAAAACCATAGGGAATTTGAACTGCTGCAACATTTGTCACATCTTTTTGATCAAATTGTTTTCCTTTCAGGGTAGCATCATTTTTAAGAAGTTCCCCGTCCACAGGGTCGTAATTTAAACGAACATCATAAGCGATTCGGTATTGATCGTTTTCGCTAATGTCTCCCAGTTTAATGACAAATGATTGTCCATCTTCACTTATGGTAGCAGGGTGTTGATTCGTCACATCAACGCGATCTGAAAAGACCCATTCTCCTGTTTCAAAAGAGAATTTCCCTTTTAGGACTTTAATACTATCTGGTACGTAGGAAGCATTTGTAAACTTCAAATGGTCTTCAATAGTAACTTCTTTAATATTCTGTTTTTTTCTGTTAACTGAAATAGTATAGGAAACTGTTTTATGGTCGTTTGTATTGACCCAGCTAGTTTTTGTTAAAGCTCTTGGATTCCCATCACCAATTCCTTTAAAGGAAACTTTCCCACCTATCTTGGTTTCCCCATTGACGGTTATTTCAACAGGAATCTCACCTTTTTGGGGATGTTTTTTAAAGTCAATACGTGCATAAAAGAAAAATGATCCTTTGATATCTGAATGTGTTTGAACATAATCGGTGTATGTCAGTGATAATCTCTTATTGTCTTTATCGACCTTGGCATTGGCAATGACCTCATTCGTATTAACATCACGAATTTTAAAATTGTCAGAGGTGATCATCAATGCGTCTGGAACAGTGATATCAGTTGTGTCGCCTGCTTTGACATCCTTACCTGCTAAGTCGAAATCAGCATTGATACGGAACGTTGCCCATTGTTCTAAATCCCAAGTAAGGTTACCACCTTCATTGTTGGTTACTTTCATATTTTTGATTGTATCGACCAATTTTCCGCTTACTGTCACTCCAGGAGTTTCTGCTGAAGTGCGATTCAGACCTAAAGCGAAAAGCATGGTTACTATACAAAGGACAAATGAGAAAATTTTAATATACCTTTTCTTTTTCATTTTATCTTCCCTTTTCATAAAAAAATAGTGCCTAATCATCAATGTCTGATTACTCTTAAAGATCGGGATTTTTCGAATCCTATCTGTTGGTAATAAGAATTGAATGCTGAGACACGACCTCCACAAAATAATTTTACAGGGTAAAATTTTTTAATTTCAAAATTATTCCCTACACAGGGAATTATAGCAAAAATAATGCTTATCTTCAAGCTTAAAATAGCATTATTTAGCACAAGTTATATGTCAAATCTGTCATAATGACATATCGTTTTCAGAAAAAACATGAAAACAACATGTAACTTCCAAATTGAAGAGAATTTTTTAAAAAATACGAATAGTAGTATAGGGGAGACGCTAGGGCGAAGTGATGGTATAATAGAAAAGATAGAAACATTTTAGAATAAAAGAGGAATTATGATGACAGAAATTCGTGGATTTGAACTTGTATCAAGCTATATCAATCAGGATTTGCTGCCAAAACGGGAGACAGCGCATGCGGCCGGCTATGACTTAAAAGTGGCCGAGCGCACGGTCATTGCTCCTGGGGAAATCGTCCTCGTGCCAACTGGGGTCAAGGCTTATATGCAAGCGGGTGAGGTGCTTTATCTTTACGATCGCTCGTCCAACCCTCGCAAAAAAGGCCTGGTCTTGATCAACTCTGTTGGGGTTATTGATGGAGACTACTATGGCAATCCAGGAAATGAAGGCCATATCTTTGCTCAGATGAAAAACATTACTGATCAGGAAGTTGTCCTTGAAGTTGGCGAACGCGTGGTTCAGGCTGTCTTTGCTCCTTTCTTGATTGCGGATGGAGATGAGGCGGATGGCGTGCGGACTGGTGGATTTGGGTCAACAGGGCACTAAGATGAAGATTATCTTTGTCCGTCATGGGGAGCCAGATTATAGTATGCTTGATAAACTTGAAAATCCGCAACTCTATAGTGGTTTTGGTCGTGATTTAGCACCATTGACAGGAAAAGGTCGCAGTCTGGCAAAAGAAGTTGCTAAAACTGCATGTTTTGGAAAGGCAGAGATTATTATTTCATCGTCTGTGACGAGGGCTTTAGAAACAGCACATTATATAGCAGTTGAAACAGGATTGGACTTATTTGTGGAGCCATTTTTTCATGAGTGGCGTCCAGACTTAGATGGCACTAACTCTGATTTAACTAGTGTATTGGTAGCTCATGAATATTATCTAAAACATCAAGGAGGTTTATCTGAAGATTCTCCTTATCGCTATGAAACTGATATAGAGATGCGTCATCGTTTTTTAAGAGCTTTGGGAAAATATAAAAATTATAAAACTATTATCATTGTAACTCACGGAATGCTCATGCGCCAGTTTGTGCCAAATGAGAAGATTGATTTTTGCCAAGTGATTGAGTGTGAGATAGAGATTTAGAAAGAGGTTTATCATCGCAAAGAAAAAAACGACATTTGTCTGTCAAAATTGTGCTTATAATTCACCCAAATACCTAGGGCGCTGTCCTAACTGTGGTTCTTGGTCTTCCTTTGTCGAGGAGGTCGAGGTCGCAGCGGTCAAGAATGCACGGGTATCCTTGACGGGTGAAAAGACCAAACCCATGAAACTGGCGGACGTGAGCTCCATCAATGTCCATCGGACCAAGACCGAGATGGAAGAATTCAACCGCGTCCTTGGTGGCGGTGTGGTACCAGGGAGTCTCGTCCTTATCGGGGGAGATCCTGGGATTGGGAAATCAACTCTGCTCTTACAAGTCTCAACCCAGCTGTCTCAAGTGGGGACAGTTCTCTATGTCAGTGGGGAGGAGTCTGCTCAACAGATTAAACTCCGAGCAGAGCGTTTAGGTGATATTGATAGTGAGTTTTATCTATACGCCGAGACCAATATGCAGAGCGTGCGGGCAGAAGTGGAGCGCATCCAGCCTAACTTCCTCATCATCGACTCGATTCAGACCATTATGTCTCCTGAGATTTCAGGGGTGCAGGGGTCTGTTTCTCAGGTGCGTGAGGTGACAGCTGAGCTCATGCAGCTGGCCAAGACCAATAACATCGCTATCTTTATCGTAGGCCATGTGACCAAGGAAGGAACCTTGGCAGGTCCTCGGATGCTGGAGCACATGGTGGACACGGTGCTCTACTTTGAGGGTGAGCGCCACCATACCTTCCGGATCCTGAGAGCGGTCAAAAACCGTTTTGGTTCCACTAATGAAATCGGGATTTTCGAGATGCAGTCAGGCGGGCTGGTTGAGGTCCTTAATCCGAGCCAGGTCTTTCTAGAAGAACGTTTGGATGGGGCGACTGGATCGTCCATCGTTGTGACAATGGAAGGGACTCGTCCGATTCTAGCCGAGGTGCAGGCCTTGGTGACTCCGACCATGTTTGGTAACGCCAAGCGGACGACGACTGGGCTTGATTTCAATCGAGCCAGTCTCATCATGGCGGTGCTAGAAAAACGCGCAGGCCTCTTGCTTCAAAATCAGGATGCCTACCTCAAGTCTGCTGGTGGTGTCAAGTTGGATGAGCCAGCTATCGACCTAGCCGTAGCTGTAGCCATTGCTTCCAGCTACAAGGACAAGCCAACTAACCCGCAAGAGTGTTTTGTTGGAGAGTTGGGCTTGACAGGAGAAGTTCGCCGGGTCAACCGAATCGAACAACGGATCAATGAAGCTGCTAAGCTCGGTTTTACCAAGATTTATGTTCCGAAAAATTCTCTGACGGGGATCATGACGCCGTCGGGGATCCAGGTGATCGGAGTGAGTACATTGTCTGAAGTCTTGAAGAAAGTATTTCAATAGTAGAAAAGTCTTAAACGGGAAGTTTAAGACTTTTTTTCAGATGTGACAGATGACAGGAGGTATCTCCTGACAGAAAGGATCGGATGTGGTAAAATAATAGATGATTTGAATTTCAAAGGAATAAAGGAGAGACCATGTCTTATTTTGATAATTTTTTAACAGCTAACCAAGCATATGTGGCGCTTCATGGAGACCTCCGTCTTCCGATTAAGCCCAAAACAAAAGTCGCCATCGTGACCTGTATGGATTCCCGTCTTCACGTGGCGCCTGCGCTAGGTTTGGCTCTTGGAGATGCCCATATTTTGCGGAATGCTGGAGGGCGCGTGACAGAGGACATGATTCGGTCTTTGGTCATCTCCCAGCAGCAGATGGGTACCCGTGAAATTGTGGTCTTGCACCATACAGACTGTGGTGCTCAGACCTTTGAAAACGAGAGCTTCCGTCAGTATCTCAAGAAAGAACTGGGAGTGGATGTGGGAGATCGAGATTTCCTTCCCTTTCAAGACATTGAAGAGAGTGTCCGTGAAGATATGGAGCTTTTAAAAGCTTCCTCTTTGATTCCAAAGGATGTAGTGATTTCGGGAGCTGTGTATGATGTCGATACTGGTTTGATCTCAGAGGTGAAATAGAAGAGGTGTCAAATTGATACTTCTTTTTTTGGTATGTTAAAAAATCGTCTATTATAGGAAAAAAAATAAAAAAAAGTGCTAAATTTCCTACTGTTTTGTAATATGCTAAAAGAAAATAACGAATTATATTTTTTTAGTACAACAAATTGACACTATATGTTTCTTTTGATAAAATTCAAAATAGGTCGTAAGATCAAAAAAAACAAGGAGATCCAACGGGATGAAGGATATTTTCAATAGACGCCAGCGCTTTTCATTGCGAAAATATAGCGTTGGGGTTTGTTCAGTTCTTTTAGGAACGGCACTCTTTGCTGCAGGAGCTCAATCTGCATCAGCGGATGAAGCAACAGTAGCCCCTGAATCTGCGGGAACAGCAGCTTCAGAAGCAGCACAACCTGCTACAACAGAGTCAAGTCAATCAGAAGCACCAGCTGCTTCTAAGGCATACGGGGAAGGGGCATCAGTTCCAAAAATTGACCGTTCTGGGACTGCTGCTGCAACTTCAGAAACACCAGCTCCAGCAACTAAAAAAGCTGAAGTAGCTGAGAAATCAGATGCTACAGAAAGCAAGGAAGCTAAAACCGAAGAAGCAGCAAAACCAGCTAAAGCTGAAACTAAAAAATCTGAAGAAGCTCCAAAAACGACAGCGTCATCAGAAACAAGCAAACCTGTAGAGAAGAAAAAAGAGTCAAGCTCTAAACCAGCTTCTACACCAGCTGCTACTACAGAAAAATCTACTGCAACTCATGCTGCAACAAGTGAAAACTCAGAAGCACCAGCAGCAAGTGAAGCACCAGCAGTAACAACTACTTTTTCAGCTACTGTAAATCCAGCAGCTCCAATCACTGGTACGCAAGCAGAAAGTTCAGCAAGTACAGATGCGGCTGCGGCTGTGGCAACTGCTAATGAAGAACGTACAAATGCAGGAGCTTTAGCAGTAAGTAGCCGTCGTCGTAGCCGTCGTGCTGTTACTGATGAAGCTGTAACTGGAGACCACAACTCTAACCCAGTAGCGGTAACTACTTACTTAAAAGATGGGGAAAAAGTAACTCCGGAAATCAAAGATGCTAACGGTGCAACTGTAAGATCTCAAACAGTACCATCTGGTTACTCTGCTAAAGAAGGAGATTTGTACACTTACAGTATCGTAGATCTTACTAAGTTTAATGAACGTTATGGTAGAAATTATTATACACGTGCGTACAAGAGATTTGATGAATCTACAGAAACTATAGTAGAATTAATTGATAAAACTACTGGTAATGTACTAGAAACTAGAACTGTTAATGCATCTAGTGGTGTTCAAAAATTCACTACTACTACAGCAGCGTCTAATGGAGAATTAACTTGGCAAGTTGAATACGATAAAGGAGAAGGTGCTGGACCTGGGAAAACTAACCAACCATTTATTCAATTGCAGTATGAAGTTGGTGCTCATATCCAAGCTTTTGTAGCTTCTGGACATAACCTTACTCCAGATGAGCAAAAATTATACGATGCTGTTTATGCTGCTCGTAGATCAACAGATATTATTAACGTTGTAGAACCAGCTTACAATGGGCGTTCAATTACTGAAACTAACGCTAAAATTCCAGTGTCAGTTGACAAAACAACTTACTATAGAGTAGTTGATAAAAATAACCCAACATTTAACGCTAATAAAACAGATAAAACTGTTCAAGACTACGTACCAAATGGTAATGAAGTAGACTTAGCTAGATACACTCTTAAAGCTATGGAAGGCCAAAGCTTTACAGCATCTGGAGAGCGTCAATTCGATGGATATAAACTTTATCAAACAGCTGATGCGAACGATAAATCAGGTTTTGTAAGCCGTCCTTATACAGTTGGTACTAAATTCATGGATGCGGACCGTTATGGTATTAAACGTATTAAAGAAATAGTAGGTGAAGATGGAACTGTAGTAGTTCGAGTTTACTTACTAGATCCAAAACAACAAAGCAAACGTTCTGATGGTACATTAAGCACAGATGGATATATGTTACTAGCAGAAACTAAACCTATTAAACCAGGTGATTACAATAAAGAAGATTTAGTAGTTAAGAAATCACCTCTTAACACAATTGCTTTCACTGGTACTGACGGTGTTAATCATCCTAATGGAGTAGAAGTTGATTTTGGTTTCCAAACTGCAGCAGGATATACACCTAAGAAAACAGTATTTGTACCATTCTTAGGGGATGGTATTGGTCACTCTTCACCAAATTCACAGTTAGAACGTGGTGTAGGAGGTATTGGTGTAAATGTTGACTTATTAAACTCACTAACACCATATAAACAACCAATTTACTACTATGTAAAACAAGAGCCAGTTGAAGTAATTCCAGAAGTTGAAAAACAACTTGAAGGACGTGTATTAGCAAATGGTGAGTTTACATTCAAACTAAAAGAAGTACAACCAAACAAATCAATCTCAGCTCATGAAGAAACTGTAACTAACAAAGCAGACGGAAAAGCTACATTCAGCAAATTAACATTTAACAAAGCGGGAACTTACACTTACACAATCACTGAGACTCCAGGTTCAGATGCAAACGTTGAATACGATGCAATGACAGTAACTATGACTGTTAATGTAACTGAGAACGCTCAAGGTGATTTACAAGCTACAGTTAAATACAGTGCTGAAGGTGGATTCAAATCAAGTGCTGATGATAAAATCTTCAACAACTACGTTGTAGCACCTGTTAAAACTAAATTCGACTTCACTAAGAAATTAGCTGGGCGTGAACTTAAAGACGGAGAATTCAAATTCGTTCTTAAAGATGCAAACGGACAAGAAGTTGAAACAGTAACTAACAAAGCTGATGGAACTGTAACATTCACTGAAATCTCATTCGACAACTCTAAAGTTGGTACTCACACTTATACTGTAGAAGAAGTTGTTCCTGCAGCTAAAGAAGCTGGTATGACGTATGATACTATGAAAGCTACTATTACTGTAGAAGTTGCTAAAAATGGTCATGCATTAACAACTGTAACTAACGTAGTTTCTACAGGTGGGGTAGATGCGAATGGTAACGCAACTGATGGAACAGCGGATAAAGAGTTCAACAACAAGATCACTCCTCCAGAAACTCCTGAGTTCCAACCAGAAAAATTCGTTCTGAACAAAGAAAAATTTGACATCACTGGTACAAAACTCGTTGACGACGATGATGAGTTGACAGATGAGTATGCAGATACAAATGCAAACCCATATGCTGACAAAACTACTAACAACGAAGCAGAAAACATCAATACCAAGACTGTTGAACGCGGTGAAAAATTAGTTTACCAAGTATGGTTGGATACTAAGAACTTCACTGACAAGAACAACATCCAAGCTGTAGGTATCTCTGATACATACGATGCAGATAAATTGACTGTCAACACTGCTGATATCAAAGCATATGACAGCGTAACTGGTGAAGATGTGACAGCTAAATTCGACATCAAGGTTGAAAATGGTGTCATTACTGCAACTTCTAAATCTTCTATGAACAAATCTTTAGGTGATGCTGATAACACTCAAGTTATCGACACAACTAAATTTGCATTTGGTCGCTACTACAAATTCGATATTCCAGCAACTGTTAAAGATTCAGTAGCAGGTGGAGTAGACATCGAAAACAAAGCTAACCAAATCGTTCACGTTTACAACCCAGTAAGCAAATCTGTAGAAACTCCAGAAAAACCAACTCAAAAACGTGTGAACAGTGTCCCAATCACTGTAGAATTCAACTTCACAAAACGTTTGGAAGGTCGTGAGCTTAAAGCTGGCGAATTTACATTCGAGTTGAAAGACAGCGACAATGTTGTGATTGCGACTGCAACCAACGATGCAGCTGGTAAGATCTCATTTGCTCCAGTGTCTTACACAAATAAAGCTGGCGAAACTGTCACTGCCCTTAAATACAAGAAGGGTCAAGAAGGTACATACACTTACTCTGTAACAGAGGTGAAAGGTACAGACGCGACTGTCACTTACGATACAATGAAGGCAGAAGTAACTGTAACAGTATCTCACGACGGTACAGCGAAAGCATTGATTGCTAACGTAACTGAACCAGCTGACAAAGAGTTCAACAATACAGTAACTCCTCCAACAGAACCTAAGTTCCAACCAGAGAAGTATGTATTGAATACAGCTAAATACTCAATCACTGATAACAAACTTCTTGATGATGACGCTGAGTTGACTGATAAATATGGTGAAACAAATACGGATCCATATGTTGATAAAACAAACAACAACGAAGCAGAAAACATCAATACCAAGACTGTTAACCGCGGAGATAAGATCTACTATCAAGTATGGTTGGATACAACTAAATTCTCAGCAACTAACAAAGAAAACGTTCAATCAGTAGGAATCACTGATGACTTCGATGAAACAAAAGTTGATGTCGTTGCTTCTGAAATTAAAGCTTACGACTCAGTAACTGGTAACGATGTAACAAACAAATTCGATATCAAGGTTGAAAATGGTGTGATGACTGCAACTCTTAAAGATGGCTTTACGAAGTCATTGGGTGATGCAGAAAATACTCAAATCATTGACACAACTAAGTTCTCATTTGAACGTTACTACAAATTTGATATCCCAGCAACTGTTAAAGCTGACGTTGCAGGTGGAGTAGACATCGAAAATACTGCGGCTCAAGTAGTCAACTACTACAACCCAGTAAGCAAGACAGTTGAAAAACCAAGCAAACCAACTGAAAAACGTGTAAACTCTGTACCAATCTCAATTGAATTCAACTTCACTAAACGCCTAGAAGGACGTGAATTGAAAGAGAACGAATTCAGCTTTGTATTGAAAGATTCAAATGGTAAAGAAGTTGAAACTGTAACCAACGACAAAGATGGTAATGTGAAATTCTCAGCTCTTACATTCAAGAAGGGTCAAGAAGGCGTACACAACTACACTGTTGAAGAGGTTGCAGGTACAGATGCTACTGTGACATACGACACAATGAAAGCAACTGTAACCATCACAGTTAAACATGACGGAACAGCTAAAGCTTTAGTAGCTACACTTGGTGACATCGCTGATAAAGAGTTCAACAATACAGTAACACCACCAACTGAACCTAAGTTCCAACCAGAGAAATTCGTTCTTAACAAAGAAAAATTTGATATCACTGGTTCAAAACTTGCTGACGATGATGATGAGTTGACAGATGAGTATGCAGATACAAATGCAAACCCATATGCTGACAAAGATACCAACAACGAAGCAGAAAACATCAATACCAAGACTGTTAACCGTGGAGATAAGTTGGTTTACCAAGTATGGTTGGATACAACTAAATTCTCAGCAACTAACAAAGAAAACATCCAATCTGTAGGAATTTCAGATGACTACGATGAAGCGAAGTTGGAACTTGATTCTACTAAGATCAAAGCTTACGATTCAGTAACAGGCGCAGAAGTAACAGATAAATTCGATATTACAGTTAATAACGGAGTAATCACAGCAACTATTAAAGCTGGCTTCACTAAATCTCTAGGAGATGCAGAAAATACTCAAGTTATCGACACAACTAAATTTGAATTTGGACGTTACTACAAGTTTGACATTCCAACAACAGTGAAAGCTGATGTTGCTGCTGGTGTAGATATTGAGAATACTGCAGCGCAAGTAGTCAACTACTACAACCCAACAACTAAGAAGGTTGAAACTCCAGAAAAACCTACTCAAAAACGTGTCAACAACGTTCCAGTACCAGTAGAATTCAACTTCACTAAGAAATTAGAAGGTCGTGAACTGAAAGCCAACGAATTCAGCTTCGTGCTTAAAGATTCAGAAGGTAATACTCTTGAAACTGTAAGCAACGACGCTTCTGGTAACGTTAAGTTCAAAGCTCTTGAATTCAAGAAGGGTCAAGAAGGCGTTCACAAGTATACAGTTGAAGAAGTCGCAGGAACAGATGCAACAGTATCATACGATACAATGAAAGCAGAAGTAACTGTAACAGTATCACACGACGGAACAGCTAAAGTATTAGTTGTCAACGTAACAGATGCTCCAGATAAAGAATTCAACAACCGTGTAACACCTCCAGAAGAACCTAAGTTCCAACCAGAGAAATACGTTGTTTCTAAAGAGAAATACGATATCACTGGTGACAAGCTCGTTGACGATGATAGAGAGTTGGCAGACAAGTACGCAGATACTAATGCGGACCCATATGCGGACGATGCATCAAACAACGAAAAAGAAAACTTGAACACCAAGACTGTGAACCGTGGCGACAAGTTGGTTTACCAAGTATGGTTGGATACAACTAAATTTGACGCAGCTAACAAGGACAACATCCAAACAGTAGGTATTTCAGATAACTATGATGAAGCTAAATTAAATCTTAATGCGGCTGACATCAAAGCTTACGACTCTGTAACAGGTGCAGAAGTAACAGATAAATTCGATATCGCTGTCAACAACGGTGTGATCACTGCAACCCTTAAAGATGGCTTCACTAAGTCACTTGGCGATGCAGAAAACACACAAGTCATCGACACAACTAAATTCGCATTTGGACGTTACTACAAGTTCGACATCCCAACAACAGTGAAAGCTGATGTACCTGGTGGTGTAGACATCGAAAATACTGCGGCTCAAGTAGTCAACTACTACAACCCAACTACTAAGAAAGTTGAAAAACCAAGCAAACCAACTGAAAAACGTGTCAACAACGTTCCAGTTGAAGTGGAATTCAACTTCACGAAACGCTTGGAAGGCCGTGAGCTTAAAGCTAACGAATTCAGCTTCATGCTTAAAGATTCAACTGGTAAAGAAGTTGAGACTGTAAGCAATGATGCTTCTGGTAACGTTAAGTTCAAAGCTCTTGAATTCAAGAAGGGTGACGAAGGCGTACACAACTACACAGTAGAAGAAGTTAAAGGATCTGACGCAACCGTTACATACGATACAATGAAAGCGAATGTAACAGTTACAGTGAAACACGATGGTACAGCTAAAGTACTTATCGCGACTGTAGGCGAAATTGCGGATAAAGAATTTAACAACCGTGTAACCCCTCCTGAAACTCCAGAATTCAATCCAGAAAAATATGTTCTAAACGAAAAAGAATTTGATTTGACTGGAACTTCATTATTAGATGATGATAAAGAGTTGGCAGACAAGTACGCAGATACCAATGCGAACCCATATGCGGACGATGCATCTAATAACGAAGCAGCGAATATCAATACTAAATCAGTTAAACCAGGTCAAAAACTTGTTTACCAAGTATGGTTGGATACAACTAAATTTGATGCAAACAACAAAGACCATATCCAATCAGTAGGAATCTCAGATGACTACGATGAGGCTAAAGTTGATGTAGATGGTTCAGCAATCAAAGCTTATGATGGTAAGACTGGTGCGGATGTAACAGCTAAATTCGATATCACTGTGAACAACGGTGTGATTACTGCAACTCTTAAAGATGGCTTCACTAAGTCACTTGGCGATGCGGAACACACACAAGTCATCGACACAACTAAATTCGAATTCGGACGTTACTACAAGTTTGATATCCCAGCTACAGTGAAAGCTGACGTTAAAGGCGGAGTAGATATCGAAAATACTGCGGCTCAAGTAGTTAACTACTACAACCCAACTACTAAGAAAGTTGAAAAACCAAGCAAACCAACTGAAA